>Ga0116231_10000544_pt1 | contig 67085 bp, 49 predicted proteins | sample S1TSphgellanicum_2_FD_89695 | JGI IMG/M metagenome (GOLD analysis project Ga0116231, IMG submission 89695) | Host-associated microbial communities from peat moss isolated from Minnesota, USA - S1T2_Fd - Sphagnum magellanicum MG | ecosystem: Host-associated > Plants > Peat moss > Unclassified... | reverse complement strand
TTTGGCTAATTCTTGTTACGGATAATCACCAGTTCTACTCTGCTTGTTTTCCGGCAAATTTTGTGGTGTGGCCACCCAGTGTGGTGGTTATCCAGAAGAAAAATTTAACCAAATTTGGCTATACACCAGATATATGAGGGTTAAAAATTTGAGGACTGTAAGGAAACAAAATATATTCAATCTGGGAATTTGGAATTTTTTTTAAAAAATCAAAATTTGGTGAATTTGGTCCTACTTGTCATGAAAAATCCTCTCAATGTCAATTGTTTTTAGCAAAAACTCACTCCATACCCCCCAAGAAAGACACATGCACCTTTTGCTACTATCACAAAATTGAAAAAACTATAATAAAAAAAAAATTGCTGATGGTGTGGAGATGCAAAATGGACAATTGACACATAATCTCCTTTTTTCTTCTTTTTGCAGATATTTAATCTAATTTTTTTTATAGTATTTAGAATTTCATATATTTTCCAACACGTTATGGCCCAGATGAACAACCTTCAAAATGAGAAACTATAAAAAACTGCCCTCCCAAAAAAGCCTTGTACCTATGTTGAAACTTATCCTATAAGATATTCTATTTAGTTAGCCGTACCAAATGGGAATTTTCTTCTTCTATTTTATATTCTTTTCAGGTTCAATTGTGAAACTTGAAGACCACAACAACTTGGAGCCAAAGAATGGTGATATTGTGGGAGCTCTCCGGCACATATGCAAACTCATTGTTTATTCACCACCGGTCTTTCAGAGATGGCTCTGGCAATAAAAAGTTGTGCACTTGTTGGTGATAATGCATAAGGTTTTTGGGCACTTTCACCCACACAAGTAAGTAATTTTTTTTTGGGTCATGCTGCCAAATGGTCGGAACTCCCAACTCTTTTATTTGTTCTTTGCTTGAATGGTGGAATTTCTTGCCTCTCACACCACAAAGGAGCAAGGGCAGATATTTAAAATAAAATAATCTCAAATCATCAATGGTGGGTGGGCCTATATGGGGGTATGGGTGGGCACAACTAATAACTACCTATATATAAAATCCTTGTCAAGGTGAATTTTTCATGTGTTTTCTTTGTTTTTTCTCCCAAAAAATAAAGACATGCTTAACCCAACCCAAGTTCACCTCCCCCTGCCTTCCTCTTCTAAGAATTAGAAAAAAGAGGAAAAAAGGGGGGGGGAGGGGGGGTAATGGGAGGAAGGTATTGGAATTTAGAGTACCAACATAAATGAATTTTCTATTTGAATTCTTTGTGGAGATGTAAAAGAAGGATTTCATAATAATAATACTAATACTAAAAGAGTGTGCTCAAGCTTAGTTTGGTGTCTTTCCAACATTTGGACTAAATAATAATACATTTTTGCATTTTGAGGAAAGGAGGATTCAAAGTTGTTCAATAGGGTTGATTTGGTGTATTGTTTACACATTACAATTTGAAGTTTGTTAGTCAAAAAATGGTGTGAGAGCGGCCCTACAAAAAAATGGGCACAAACTTAGGGGAAAAGCAATTCTACTAGGAAGATGGACATCATGCCACCATGGTGACTGAATTTGAGATGGTGAGCATTGTCCATGCGCAAGCCAATCAAGAGCTTTATCATCAAGCTAGTCGTTGCTTGCATTCTATGGGGCAAAAAGAAAAGATTTCATTCGAAATCCATGTGAATTCTACGACGTGACTCATTTATTTATTTTGGGGGCATACTAGGCTTCGGAGACTTGTCACAAGTTGTTTCTTGTACTCGAGCATGAATACGAAGTCAGGGAAAAATAATAATTTGTGCACTCCTCCTTTTTAAAGTCATTTAAAACATTTTCCCGACAACTTCTTCAACTCTTCTTCAACTTGAATGTAGTCTACAACAACGTGCAAGCAACTACAATGTCAAGATGATGATGATGGCCTTGTGGGTTCCAAGTTCTTGCTTTGAATCTTGTGTGCTAGCTTCTTGCATTGATGTTTGGTTGAAGTTCTTGCCAGGCCGAGGTTTTCCAATTTGACATCATTGTCAATCCAATGAGTTTTAGGTAAAAATAGGCTTAAGTTAATGCATGATTTCTTCAACAACTTCATGACCACCCAAGGTGTTGAAACTTTGCGTGTTCACTAAATAAAAACATTCTAGACGTGAAATGGGCCCTTTTGTGTGAGTCAAATACATAAGATTGTAGTAGAGTCAATGATTTTTTTTGGGTGAAGTTTTTCCCAAATTTCAAATGAAAAATATGATGTCAACCCATGAATGTTTTATGAAATTAATGGCCCAAATTTCAAGTTTTCCTAATCACCAGATTTTTACAATAGGTTTTAGTAGGTAGTGTAGAATATAAAAGGATCCTCTTCTTCTTTTTTTGGTAAAAAAAATTTTGGTAAAAAAAATGATATTTGGGACTTATGGCCCAGATTTGGTTAAATTTTTTTCTAAATGACCACCAATTTGGTTAGATCACAAAATTGAATTTCTCTTAAATTTTAAAAACACTGATGTAGAATTAGTTTCACTTTGGAAAAAAAAATTGGGAATTTTGGGGAAATTTTGTTTTTGTTGCGTAAATTTAACTAAAATTTCTAGGTTTAGAAAAAAATTGCCAATTTTTGATATCACACAATTGTAGGAAAATAACAGCGCTTGGAAGAGGAGTATTGAATCTCGGGATAATGGGGGCCTCAAGATGGCTTATTAATTCAGGAGAAAATTGAGTTTTAAATTGTTCCAAATGTGCCCATTCCCTTAATGTTTGAGCACATAAGAAGAAGTAACTAACTTGGTGCACTTGGAATAAGAGAAGCAGCATTTTATTTTGGGGCAAATTTTTGGACTTGGCAACCAGAAAAAAAGGCAATGTGCAAATCCTACAAAGGATTTTTTTTTCACCATAATTTTCCAGGAAAAGAAAAATGAAATCACCATATTTAGACAATATTAAGTTGCAGCGTGTTGCCAAAACACAATAAGAATTTTCCAATATCCCCTCGGACCTGTAGCCAAATTTGGCTAAGTCCTCTTGTGGATGATTGCCAACCTCCTCTCTCTCACAAAATTGAAAAGCCAAGCCCTGAAGAGAAGTACACAATTATCCAAACAAATCAAATCCCACCACAAACATCCCTATATATATGTGGGTGTGTATGTTTGTATGTGCGATATATCGAATTTTTTTGTGAAATCAGCTTCCAATAAAATAGCAAATTTAGTCAAATTTACATTAGAAAAATACAGTTTTCCAAACTTTCCCAATTCTTTGTGAAGATAACCACAAAACTTGAAATTTAGAAGCAGAAAAAACTACCTGAAGATTTATGGAAAATAAGTTTAAAAAAAAGAAATTTGGAAGCTTGAGTGACCTCAAATAATAATGGTTTATATATATATAGATAACACCACAAAATATACTTATATAAAAACATCTTATTATTATTTATAATAAATATGATTAATTTATTTCTATTTTTATTAATTAGCAAGGGTGAAAGAGAGAATGATAAATTGGCCAAATATTCCCAAAATTTTGGAAAACTAATCGACTTTACATTTTTAAAAATACAGGTAAAAATTTCCCAATTTTCTCAATTCTTTTGTTGAGAAAACAACAACGGAAAAAAAAAAAAATTGCGAAAAGAAAAAATTCCCAATTTTTTTGGTCGAAAAAACAACGACAAAATTTGTCGGAAAACCAAAAACACTGGGGAGGGAGGGAGGGGGGGACCGTGGGGTGACGTTCAGGTGAGTTCAAAGCTTTCAAGGAATTTCTGTTTGCAGCGAAAGTGGCGATGATTCGTTGGCAGATGCGGAAAAGGTGGCGATAATCCCTAGGATCGTGTTGTCAAATCTGGCTATAGACCAGAAATCTTTAATCATTCTTGGATATATTTGGCTACACAATAAAATACCACATGTATGAGATATAACTCCGGCGATTTGTTTTTTTGATAAAAACTTTGCCCTCACTTCTGGCGACTGAAAACCTCCAAAACCAGTTTTTCCGGATTTTGTTTTTAAAAACTTTTTGGCGATTATGGCCAGTAAAAGCAAAAAAAGGGCTGGTTCAAAGGGTAAATAGAGGTAAATATTGAAGGAAGCGTGATTGTTAAAACTGAGAATAAATGCAATTTGGAAGAAGCTGGCCAGGGAAGGTGGTAAAAGTAATTTTCTTGAGCACTAAAAACAAAACTGCCCCTTCCCCTTCCCCGCCCCCACCACCCAGTTGCGCTTTGTGGGGGAGGAGGGGTTTTTTTTGGCTATGGCGTTTTTCTGTGTTATGTTTTTTCTCAGCTCTTGCTTTCGCCCGTGCTTTCGTCGCTTCTCTTTGCGTGTTGCTGCGTTTTCCTCGCTCGCTCGTCCCCCTCTCGCTGCTTTGTCTGTTTGATTTTTTTTGTGTTACACTACTACTGCGTTTGTCATCGCTGAAAAATAGTACTCGTGTCTTGCGCTTGTTTCCGTCGCTGCTGGAGTTGATTTTGCTGCGCTCTTTTGTTACGTTGTGGAGAGCCTTAGAGCTCGAAAGGCTGTACTTTCGCTGCCGATGAAAGGTAGACGACTTTCGTGAAGAAATGCTCTAGTGGACAGTGTTGTGTCGGGCACGGAGTCCTTCATGCCGAAGGGAAGGAGGGAGCGAGGGAGTCAGCCAGGGAGAGGAGAACTAGCGTGTTGACGAACTCGTGATTGAGGACTTCCGGCGAGAATAAACCTGTTAGCCGCTGCAATGGTTCGTACATCATGAGCTTCTCCTGGTGATCCTCTTAGATCGGAACGACAACAGTGCGTCGATCAGCAGGGATAATATTCTTGACTTGTTCATCAAGCAAGCAAGCAAGCAGCCGCTAGCTTTTGGTCCGAGACTTGGTCGATCAATCTCTGAGCAGCCTGGTAGAAATGACGTTGCCTCATGAATGTATCCGGAACGTCCTGGCGCCGTTGTGCAAACACCATAGTTAGCGATCTTGCCGGCAGTAGCAGCAGCTTTGAACAGTAGTTAGATTTCGTCCCCCAGTGTAGTAGCTCTGCAGTCTCTGACTAGTTTGTTTCTCTGTCTGTCTGTGCCTCCTCGAGCTCTCTTTCGCGAGTCCATAGAGCTGGAGGACTCGAAGACGTTTCAGGGAATTTGGTTTTTGTTGCAACGCAGTTGTAGCTCTGACCAGATGCAGCAGTGATATCTCTGACCTCTCTCTCTCGATCTCTCTCTTCGCGCATTCAAGTAATATCATTACTCTTGCCTCACAACCTCGGGAGATATCATGCTGTGCGTCGCCCCAACTGAGTTTTGTCCTTGAGTAAAGCCGGGGTTTGCTTGCTCCGGAAGCAAGTGTTCAAATCCGTCACGGATTGCTTGTCGTTCACGCTTCTGGCCCGCAACGGAAGAAGAAGCACATGAAGGGAAAGCACAAGGCTTCATGAATGCACGCACAAGGGATTCAGCATGCATGACAACTTCCTTTCTTTCTACTAATTCGAGTACAGATATGTTTTGATCCCATGCATGCTGGAACAACAAGCATTTCCTACTGTTCGGCCTCTGCGGCGTGCACAAGGTTTTGTTTGTTCCGCCTCACATCACCTGAGAAACACACGTCAAAAGCTGCATACTTGAAACTCCTGGAAACGGAATGCTCATCTTGTCTCAGACTGCTGCAACTTCTCTCGATCAAGACCCAATAAGGATGATGCCTGCAATCTGCTGGATGTATACGGATTCTTCTGGAGACGCTAGCTAGCTCTCGACATGAGACAGCAGAGACTTCCGATCAGAAGATGATGCTGCTGCTAGGCTTGAAGCGCGAACTTCAGTGACATGAGTTGATGAGGAGGAGATCGTGTTCGATATTGCAGTTTCAGGAACAAGATTGCTGAAGATTGAAGCTTTCGTTCGACGGGCAGGTTGATCCAGACTTGAAACAACATACATGTAGACAGCAAGCTTTCAGCAGAAGCTAGCATCCGGCCTGAAACGTCGTCTCGCTTCAACCCATTGCTGTTTCACGGGTTTGAACATCCATTTGTCGCAGCGTTAAGTACACTCTTCGTCTCCGAGACCCGGAGAGATCCGAACTGTAGAGCATTCGACTCGACTTTCTGAACGGAGCCGGCTCGATCTAAATTTAGAACTCCAAGTTTCATGATCGAGGCAGCACCAGCACCAGCACCAGCACTAGTTTATCTGTTGCTGCACTTCTCCATGTAAATGTATGTTGAGGAGCCACTGCCTGCACGTGGGTTCTTGACAAAGCTCGACCTTCCTTTGTGTCCACCGGCAGGTTAGTTTGCAAAGCTCGTCCTGAGTGACTCCTGACGCCCTTGATCCGGCGATTCTCAAGGGGCTGTAAGGAGCGGGACCGCGAGCGTGAGAAACACTGACAATGGCGGTGCCAGGCAGCTTGGGGTCGATGCACTCACGTCATACAAGCATTATTGGATCACGGCGGCCAGACAAGTCTCCGGCTCAAAGCTGGTGATACGATCGGTGGCTAGAGCTCTTACTTCTGCTCTAGAAGTCTGCTGCTTTGCTGCCTGCAGCGAGAATGCAGCCGAAAGAAGAGCGCAGACTTAATGGTAGCGACGACGAAAAGCTGGTGTTGGGCCAGTACGAAAACCAGCTGCGAAAGAGGCCACGTGCAGCAGCTTCGTTGAGCGACGAAGATCATGATGAGTATGGAGTTGAACAATCATCGGAGAGCCACAACACAGCCACAGCAGGCGGAAGAAGCAGCTCCCCAGCTGCCACCACAGCGAATCGCGGTTCCCACACTACTAGTGCGGCAGGAGGAGGAGGAGCTAGCTGCAGACCTACTGCAGGCGGAGGAACAGTGCGGCAGTACTTGCGCTCCAAAATGCCTCGCTTACGCTGGACGGCTGACCTTCACCATTGCTTTGTTCATGCCGTGGAGCGTCTTGGTGGTCAAGAAAGTGAGCTCCCACATAGTCTACAGCCTTAGCTACAGCAGCATCTCTCACGAGTTCTAGATCTCCTGCACCGTCTTAAGCATGTTTTTGCAGTCTCGGTCGATCCTTGATGATATTCCTGATCGTTCTCGGTCCTAAGTTGTCTGCGTCGATCTGTCTTTCACGTTTCACACTTAAGGATATTATCTCTCGATCTTTTCGTGTTTCCTGGTGAATATTGAATCCTAGCTAGCTAGCTGCTTGGTAGAGTCTAGCAGTTGCCCGCAGCTAGCTCCCTACGGTGCCATAATTTGTCGAGAGAGAAAAGTCCGTACCTCAACCCAAGTCCATCAACTAGAGCTCTGAATTGGGTCGAATGGTTCTGCCTCTATATTCCTGATCCTGAATCATGATCCAATGGTTGCACTAAAGAAATGTTGTGTACGCACAAGAAGTAGTTCAGAAACTATTGAGATCTCATATTCATGCCCTGCAGCAGATCAGGACAGTGCAATTGACCTCTTGCACGTTCGTTTGGCTGCCACTGCAGGAGCAACACCCAAGTTGGTGCTACAGCTCATGGAAGTCAAGGGTCTCACCATTGCTCATGTCAAGAGTCACCTCCAGGTGAATCTCATCATCTGTTGTACATGGACCTCTGCACTGCACTGCACTGCTCATCATGCATTGCTGCAGGTGCAACAGATCATCGCTCACCCGCGATCTGCACATGCATCATGTACATATGGTTTCTTTCTGCACATTCAATGTTTGTTGGGTCTTCTTCAGCACAACCCTATTGCAGATCAATTCCCAATTCTGACATACAGTAAGGAATCAAAGAATGTTTTTTACGTCCAGTTTCAGAGGCCAGCTGATGCGAAGTTGGCATGGCCTTCTTGTGACGTTTCTCGCAGATGTACAGGAGTATGAAGAACGACGAAAACGTCGCACAAAGTACTGGTATGCCCAGCTTCATCTGGAATAAATTACACTAGAGTTCCACAAGTTTGTCTGAGAGAAGCTTGTACAGATATATCCCAAATTAGGCGATCTCGAACCAGATTTGCCATGTCCAGAGCTTGTTTTGAAATGCAGTTCCAGCTGAATCTCCTGCCTGTAGGCTCATGAAAGAAGTTGGACGGACCATGACACATGAATTCACTGATGTGTGGACCTTTCACTACAAGAGAAAATGGTTTTTCTGAGTTGCTTGACAAAACTTGTGATAGTTGTACAGGAGGTCGATTGCCTGCTGCAACGCATGATGATGATCTTGAAGGTCGATTCGAGTTCCCAGACACTTCTTTGGACGGAACCCATGATCATGTGCAAGTTCTGCATCAGACTGCGAGAGTACGGTTCCCAGTTGGGGATCATGCAGCTTCCGCAAACAGCTGCCTTCCTGCTCCAGGAGCCTTTCAATCTGAGACAGATCATTTTGGTGGCAGCGTGCAGTACCGTTTTTTGCACAACTTTCTGCAGCGCCATCATCCTCCTGCGGCTGCTGCTGGGTTAGTGCAGAAATCTGGTTTCCACGAGCTCGACGAGCAGTTGTCAATGTCCAGCTTGAGGTAATGATGATCAATGTTCTCACATGATGCAATTGAAAAAAAAATAAGGTTGAAGTTACAATGCAAAATGAGAATCAGATAATCTGAGCTGCTGCTGCAATCCACTTGCTGAGAGAGGATCTTCCGCGGCTCAAGAACAACTTGTACTGCTGTCTCTCTCATGTGCAGGCACGATGGACATGGAGAGTCATGGGTACCCCGATCACCAGCCGCAGTGGCGAGGACAGGGATCCAAAAGGCCACAGGTACCGGATTTCGAAACTGGTCAACTCATCACAGCGGCGAAGAAAAACGCGATAAAACAATGCAGCAGCTGGAGTGGGCTAGATCAGTTGGGGATCATCAGGCTACAGTAACTAATAAGGCAGGCGCTGCAGTGACTGCAGGAATCACGTTACCTGCAGGTCACTCTATAGATCATCTCCGAACAAAACTAGACGAGTGGTCTAGAAGAGGTTCATCGCCTGCAGCACAGCTTCTGCCGGCGGAGTCATGGGATCAGACACGACAACCGCGGCTGCACCAGCAGCAGCTGGTCATGACCGAATCAGGTAGCTGGGCAATATTTCCACACGCAACCCCAACTGCAGAAACCCATGAAACCTATTCAATTGTTGCATGGACTAGGAGGATAGAGACTGAACATCCTCCTGTAGCAATAACTCGGACATGCATCAGGGATGATTCTCAAGATCTTATGCTGGTGTGCAAGATATATACTGGAACAGCTATTGCTTTCTGATTGTCATGATCGTTTGACGGATGATTCTGCATGTGGTCGGTGCAGGAGGACGTACGCATTCTCTGCTGCTGCCACAACACGAGAGCATCATGCTGCAGCAGCTTCCGGCTCTTCGCCACCCACCAGAGGGATCAGAATCGTTGAAGAAGCTGCAGCTGATGCATGAGAGCGAGTGGGAGAGATGGGGATCGGAGCCTGAAGTGGTAGGAATGGATCAAGAATGGGGGCCCAAGATTACGTCGCTCGCTCATCACTGTGGTGGCGCTCCAGCTCATGCAACGGCGAGTACAGCATCATCGATGGCGTCTCCTCTGACTCATTTCAGACAGCTGCTAGATAACAGTTGCTGCGGATCTTCCAACGTGCAGGAAGAAGAAGATCCGCGAGGCTGGGGTCGTGGTGAACCTGCAGCAGCAGGAGGAGGAGCTGAAGCTGAAGGTGTTATCATTAGTGGCTCGCACATGTCGGAGGTCCAACGAAAGCTTGCTCTTGCTCACTCTCAGGTGGGTGGGTAGAAATCACAACAGCTCCTTCAAGACTCTACAGCTGCATCCATTTCCTTTGTTCCTCTAGACATTTTGTTGAAGCATCTGATTCTTTGCAAGCTCCTGAATCTTACTTCCAACCTTGTTGGGTCCCTGGCTTGCAACTGATTGACTGCAGAAAGTCACCATGGAAAAGCAAACTTCAGGAGAATGTCATGGAGAGAATCCACTGCCAATTCGACCTTGCGCATTGCTTCTGCAACCGACCTCCAAGATATCATCGACGTTGGAGCCTGGAGGAAGATTTTTGAAACAAGCTGGAGCTCGTGGACAGTCTTGTACAGGTGATGATGATGAGCAGCGAGGAGGAGACATGAACCTGCAGCTGCAACTGGACAGTACTACTACCTGCTGCAGTCTCTCTCTTTCTCCATACAGCAGCTCCCGTACCAAGAGCTACTCACCGCCATATTCTTGGATGACCAGATCCTCCCTCAGCTTTATACCGCCAGGAATGAACGACGACATTTCAGATGGGCTGTCATTGCAGCAGCAGCAGCAGCAGCAACAGAGCGAGAGTACTATTCTAGACATCCCTCCAAAGGGGATCACACTAGACCTCACTATGTCCATCGGTGGACCATGAGATCTCTAATCCAGGAAAACCCTTCTAACCCAGCTCCATGCAGTTCTCGAGCATCTCAGGGTTACACACCCAACAACTCCTTCCTGCAGTACCAAGAGTAGAAGGAATTACTACTTTCTTTCAAGCGCGCTTGAACATCATGAAATCCTCAAGACAAAAAGGACCGACCCAAGTTCATGGATCATGCATGATCTGTGGCAGCATAATTTCATGACACTAGTTCTGAAATAACTTTTTTTATTTTTGGTAGATTGACACTGTACATCATGTTAGGTTGAAGAATTTCTGCACAGCCTGAGCCAACAACGTTTGTACAGATAGCAGCAAACTGTAGATCAACTGCAAGCATGGAGTTCCTCCTCCCAGATCATGCTAAATTATTCGGAGCTCTTGTAGGAAGAAACATGCTTACAGCTGTAGTCCTTCAAGGACAGATCATACTGAGCCTGGGGTTCTGAAACTGTAAAGATTCAACAAGGAAGTACAAGTGCTCTAGAGATCATTTGACAAGTTACAAAAGGAACAACTCCAATTGATAGTCTGTTGGGAGCTGATCTGCAACACATGTATGGCTAGCAGCTGCAGATCATGACTGAACACTCCAACCTTCTTCTTATTCCATGGAAGTGAGATCATTTAGCCTATCAATGCCCAACTCAGTTAGTCATTGAACACTCAAGTGTCTTGAACATTCCATTGTGACCTAGAGGAAGGTTTCTGAAGAAATTACCATGTGAATCCTCTTTCTTTCCTGTGTCTCTCAGGGGAACTTGGAAGCAGATGATCATGGTTCTCAGAATCATGCACAACAGACATTGGAAAGACATTGTTCAACACAATTTTATTTTTACACTCTTTTGTATGAAATTAATCTGATCATGAATTCCCCAGCTTCCATCTTTGCTGAAGCTCACTGTAATCTGTGCACAAGCTTACATTCCTTCTTTCTGTAAATTCTCTGTGTATTCATTCCTAGACAGTAGTACTCTGGAAGATACGAAGATGTTAAGAGTATTGTGAAATCTTGTCAGTTTTCTGGAACATTTATCATGCAGGTTCATCTGCAACTTTTTTTGTTCTGGGTGTTTTTTTGCAGCCAGCTGGCCAGACCTGTTTTCAAATTTAGTTGCAGTATTTACTTTTGTTTTGTGTCTCTGGGTTTGATCTCAATTACCCATTTCTCAATTTGCAACAGAAATTTATAGTCAAGTCTAACTAACTGTAAGAGGTGGTCAATTCATCAGTTATAGGCACTAACATTTTGCACAGTTTAAGCTTTAAGCACAAGTTTGAAGACCTAGAAGAATGCATCCATGGAAAGTGTAAAATTGCTTGTATGAATCTATCCAAGAGCTTGTCAACAGGAAAAGTGTGCTAGGAATCATGATGCAACCATGATGATGATCATGCACGAGGCACCAGGTTCTAATTTCTGCTGCTGCTCAGCTTTTAATCAGTCCTTACTTCAACTGAAGCTTTTGAAAGGAATAAACCCAGTGTGTGGACATGGAGATCTTGTATCTAGAGCTGATACTTGCTAGACTTGGGCTGCTGTTTCTGCTGCTGCTGCTGCAGCCTTGAAAGTAAAGATGCAAGAGTTGGGTAATTTCCAAAACTGAGGTGCTTAAGCAATTTCCCTTACATATGTATCTTTAATCCAACAATTCAATGAACAAAAGACTTTCATGCTTGCTTACTTCTAGGTCTTATATGACAAATTCCAAGCAGCTTATCTAAGGAATTAGTTGCACTCTATACTTTTTTTGGATATCATTTAGAAAAAATTGGCAATCTTTCCAGGAAATGAGCTTCCGAAGTGATTTCATAGTAAATTTTTTACACTTAGAGAAACTTAAGTATTTAGAAAGTTTCAACTTGGCTTTGAGTCTTTTTCTTTTAAGTTCCAAAATAATTACTAGGAGAAAAAGTACTTAGTTAAATCACAAAATAATATTTTTAAAGGCACATGATGACTCATGAGAAGTGGTTTGAGTTGACCAAAAGTATGGGTCTCTTAGTTTAGTACCCTAAAATATTGGTGCTTTTGTACCCTTTTCATCAAGTTTTGCAACTGAATTTGGCACATCTAGTGTAAGTACATTAGACAATTTGTGTTTGTTGTAGTACTTAGCACACAACAAACAAACTATGAGACCTTGATTACAGATCAGCTTGTGTAAGTAGTCAGTACTCTCTGGGTGAAATTTAGGAGATCAGAGGGCTAAGGACTGCACAATTTGAGCATCTTGCTCCATAAATCCTCTGTAATCCAAAGATGAATGATTTTCTTCAGGTCACGCACATTGCCTCCAGTTGATGGTGGGTAGTAAGTGGGTGTAGACGGTGAGTGTGAAAAACCCAAATTGAGAATTCAAAGAGCTGTATTGGTGAGGGTAATTCCCTTGTGACATCATTTGGAAAAATTGTGAGGGAAACCAAAGTCGATGTTCACATGTATTATGTATTGTTGTTGATTATTGAACAACTTGTGTTTTTAAATAATAATAAGGCAATTCTAGACCTTTTTCAGTTGGTACAAATTGGGTATCAAAATTGGACATTGTCTCCAGGGAAATAACTTGCATACTATTTTAGATGTGGTAAACACCAATAGAGGCTCATACATACATATAGAGTGTGGCAAATTTTGTGCTTGGAATTTGGCATCCCAACCATTAGTGATATAACCCATCATGATAATATTGCATTGTTGCTGAAGAGCTGATCATTGTATCATGATTATTTTGTTCAGGTCTTACAATTGCCCAGCAGAATCTGGGTGATTCCCCAATTGAATGACTTGCTTGATTTGTGATGTGTGAAGTATTGCCATAATTTATGATTGGTATTTTATTTTGCCAATTTTCTACTTTGAGCCCCAAGGACCCAAACTAACCCCAAGATACCATGATATAAGCCTTCAGGATCTCTCTTGGTGTCATTGGGGTCCCTAATGTGATTTCAAAATAATTTAGCTGTGGTTGTTGCATTCAAAGTTCACAACATTTCCTTTTTAGAGAGATGGGCCCGCAACTGAAAAAAAACAAGTTTCAAAACTTTGGAGACTCCCACTTGCTAGAAATGATATGAGCCCTTCCCATGTGGCCCAGTTATGTAGGCTAAAAGAGTAGGACCAAGGGACACATGTGAAACAAATTGAGAAAAATATTACCAACCATTATTGGGAACATATGTGAGGGAACAAAATCAAACTCTCTAGCCCAAAAAAAACTTGTTCAGCATCCCTTTTTGCCTAGGTTAAATGCTTAACTGGTAGATTAAAAAACAACCCTTCTGGTTTATTTGGCTCCTTTGACCACTGAATTCTATGGAAATGAGAGGGAGAAGAAACAAAAGTGCATGTAATGGCCCAATGGGGGTAAAGTGGCAGTGTTTTTTGTTTTTGGCAAATTCTCACCCTTTGACAGAAATTTCTCAAAATGGTGAAAAAAGAGGACTTTTCAGGTTTTATAGTTGCCAAATTTTGAAAGTAAACTAATAATAATAATAATAATTCAACAGATTCTACATTAAGCTCTAATATATTAGCCAAAAAATATAGGAAATTTTCTTAAGGATTTTATTTTCATATTTTGTTTATAGCCAGATGTGGCTAAACTGTTATGCATGATCACTACTTCAGCCACATCACAAATTTGTGGGGGAGGAAATTTTTTAAAAACCAGTGAGCGGGTACAAGTACTTTACAGAAATGACATCAATTTGCATTTGATGACCTTAGAACTGCTGAATCATTGACAAATAATTGGGTTGAAGAAGATGATCTTATCACTTGCAACAACACAAGTGATAAAAAGGCTCTGCACCCACCATACTTTTTTGAGGACTTTCTCTGGTCTCAAAAAAGCTTGGATGTGGCCCAAGTCTTTGCCATAAGGTAGGTAGGCGGGGAGGGAGTGGGCAACTATGACTTTTAGTGCAGAAGAATTGAAGATGACTCCAGTGCAGAAGCTCCTGTGGGCCATTGCAATGTTGACATTCTTTGCAGCTAATTTGTATGAATCAACTGACACAATATAATTATGCAACAGAAACCGAACTGAGTTGAAATTAGGTTTCACCTTCATAACCAATGATCAGGGTTTTTTCTTTTTTCTTTTTTTTTCTTTTTCCCCAATTTTGTGATGTAGCTGAAGTGGCAATCATCCATAAGATGATTGCGCCGGATTCTGCTACGTACTAGATATGAAAGTAGAAAAATCAGAATCCTTCTACATTCTTGTCTACCTACTGGAACTTATCATAAAAATCTGGCAATTTGGAAATTTTATTTTCGAAATCGAGCAAAGTTGGGTCATTTTTTTCCATGACAAAACCTTTGTAGAGGTTAAAACCATATTTTTCAGGTCAAATTTTGGCAAAATTTCACCCAAAAAAGGGCACTGCCCATGATCCATCCTGTTCTAAACCCTAAACCTAGGTACAACAATAGGTGGCTACTAGGTAAGCATTTACCAGTGTTGAGTGGCTCTTTGAATTTTTTAAGAACCATCGGTTTCAGTTATTCAAAAACCTCAAAGAACCACGGTTTTCATGAGAGAACCATCAACGGTTCTCTTGCAGGTTCTTTGACTTCTAAAATTTTTGAGAACCTAATACCAAAACCGGTTCTTTAAAAAATTGATGAGCAGCAGGTAAGTGGGTATATATACCCAGTTTGATAACCGATGAGAATCTGTTGCTCTCATTCTAAGAACCGCCAAACACTGGTTTTTACATGGTGATAACAGTACACGGGTAAGGGTTACTAGGTTGTTAGTAGGTAGGTAGAAAATTAGTAAATGAGCTAGCCTTCATGGGTGGTTAGCAAGAGAACTGAAACCCAATGGAAAAATGCATCCTGTGCACCCAACTATCCATCCCTCATGGTTACCCAGTGACTTGTTGGGTCACTCTGGCCTATGATTTGAAGTCAAGCTCTTCACTATAATAGCCCAACCATTTCTTAATTCCTTGTCTTTCAATTTGTGGTGATCAAGTTTCATGCTGTTTGGGTGGTGCTCAATTTTGGTGTTGTTCCGGTTGTCCCTCTGTGTCTGTCCCCACATGATAACATGAAAGTCCTTTCTTTAAGGTCTCGAAATGTAACTTAAAAGACTGTGAGAGTGGTTTGTTTGTTTGACAAGGCTTCTTGGAAGAAATGCTACATGTGCTTGTTTTTGAAAGAAAAGACGACTAAATTGGTACCTTAAACAGCAGTACAATGGCACTCCACAGTCCTGGTCATTTGAAACTCGTGCATACCTTCTTCTTAGCATCATCATTTGTACATTTCCTAAGGATTTTAGCTAATTGCAACGAAACCATGAGACAAGGTACTTCAACTAAATTTTCTATGCACTTTCACTAATCTTCTTTACTATGTGATGTAATAATAGCATGTTGAGAAATTGCAGCAGCAAAAGCTGTTTGTGTAGTGCAAAATCCCAAGGCCGGGGACATTCCCACAATACACAGCCCCAGGGTGGGGGCATTCCAAAAAGTATTGTGGGAATGTCCCCACCCTTGGGCTTCCCCCCTCGTACAGCACAAGACTAAGTTTCTCATGAACCTTAGACATTAAGTAGATCACAAGTCATAGCAGGGGGAGAGAAAATACACACATTCCTTAAGAGTGAGAAAGAGACCTTATTAATTTTTATGATGCATAAGTACGCATAATTCATGGATATAAAGTGCCCTCTGAAGACACTACAAGCTTTCTAAGAGTGCTTTAAATCATTAAAAGTTTGATAGCTCAAAAAATTTCCTTTTGGAATGTGAGAAATCTTGTTTCTTTTGGGTTTTAACATAGAAGTGGCTCTTGGCAACTCCTTGAATTGTAAATTGTCAAGGACACCACTCCAAGTTCATAGTGTGCCACAACAGAAGTCCATCTAAAGCATCATGCCATGAAGGAGGTCATATCTTCCCACAACAACACAAACAATTAAGGTTGCATATATGAATATATATGAATTGAAAAATGTCATCTAAACCTTTGTAAAACTTGTACATGGTCATACAATATATGAATTCTAATAAAGCCTATTTCATTCTTCTTGGCCAGTATCTGAGTTTGGTACTCAACCTTGTACTCTCATTTGAGACAAAATTTCAGAAGCCCAATTTGGATTAGTGTTTCATTAGGAATCTTTGCTTGTGGCCAAAGTGGCGATCATCCATAGGAAGATGTAGACAAAGTGGTGGTCATCAATCCTAGGAAGATTTATTTGAATCTAGCTATAAGCCAAATCCAAAGTAAAAATCTTTATTCATCCGTCTATACTTTTTGGCTATACACACAGCAAAACCAAATCTAGAAATATGAAAATTGTTACTAATTTTTTTCTCACTTCTGGCAATTGAAAACCTCCAAAAACCTCCACAATCATTTCACTTTAGAATTTAGAGTTTTGGATTTCACTTTTTCTTCTATAGTAAAAAAAAACGGCTGATTTGGATACATGAAATTATGGGACTCTTGAATGTTGTATCATGATTGAACACATTATTTGCACAGCTTGGTCGACATGGTATCTCAGTGCGTACATGTATGCAAATTTGTAATTTTGAAATCATATTGTGTATGGAACGCTAGTACATGTATGTTATGATTGAACACATTCAAACAACTTAGTGGACAGCATAATTTTCAAGTGTATATTATACACCGTCTTCAAATTTGTAACTTCCTTTCTTGAGTGCATCATAATTTGCATGGATTGATTCACCATTCATTCATTCATTCAAAGAGAGATGAAATCATTTGAATCTCTTGGTAGAGCTTTGCTTGGTACATAACATCTTTCAATGCATTTCAGGGGGGTTTTGGCAGCAAACCTGGAAAATGCAAGCTATGCTTTCAAACATGAGGAGGGTACACTTATTTTGTGCACATGAAGTCATTGAGTATTTTACAGCTTGTTGTGTGAAACTGCAGTTACATACCAAATTATAAGGGTCACACATCTTTCGGCATGAATGGAAATTTGGGGATCAAGAACATCAAGCTGTTTCCATTTGAAATTATGACCAAATAGATATACACTAGAAAGGACATGCAAAGACATAGAGAGGTATTGTGAAGGACATGTGAAAGAACCCATCATGTTTTGATATGTTAAATGCATTAAAATCATACGTGGTTAAATCACCTTGATCTATTTCCTATTTTTTTTTCCCTTTTTCTTTGGACTTTTTTGCTCTAGATTCTTTCATGGTTTCCAACTTTTGGGACTTCTCTTCTGCATGTTTTCATCAAATTCATTTGCATTATTACCATCTTGCAATTTTTCCTTTTTCTAATAAACACATTATGATTTTTATACTGGCATAATATTGTAAATTGCAATGTTTCATGGTTGGTAGTCATGGTAGCAATTGCCAAAGCTATTACAGTTAGGTTCTTCAAAACATATTTACCCATTGGAAAGAATACTTGGAAATTACCCAAAGTCCTTCTCAATTAAATTACATTGGAAATGCTATATAAACACCCAAACACTCTTTTAAAATAATAATGCATAATAAATAAATAAATAAATAAGTAAATAAGCAAGCTCCAAGAACAACTTCACTCATCTTTCTTGGCATGGTCATAATTCCTTCTTTCATTAAAACTTGCTCATGCCTTGGTGTATAGAACGTAAACATGATGGATGCAGCACCTAGGTATTACATTAGCATAGGGAAAACACTCTCTCAACCATGCAAGCTTCAGTTAGTGCAAAAGAATTATTTTCTTTTAGTGTAGGATGGACATTTGATGTATCTTAAGATGCGAGATTTAGCAATAGACTAATGGGAATAGTGTTTGAAAAAATGAATCTAGATGTATATATTTGGTAGGTTTCATACCTGAACTATATAACTTGAATACACCTAAGTTAATAGTGCCCATGAATGTGTTCCCCTAAAGACATATGTACACCTAAAACTTGGCTTAGCATTCCTTTTGTAGCTAATTTTTTTTCCATCCCTTTTTCTAATTTACTACCACCATTCTATATTTAGTCTGCATAATTAAGAATGGGTGATCACATTGGTGCTTCACCTTCCCATAGCGTTGCTCCAAGGTGTTAGCCCGAATTTAAGCAAAAAGATTAACATGAGCCATGTTGTGAATCAGCATTGCAATTTTTTTTTTTACTTCATAAGTTTTGCTTGAGAATACTGCATTTGATAAGACTTGTTGTATTTGGACAAAAATTTGAAAAACTAAGTTGCTATGTATGGTTAAATCACCTAGATAATATACATACAAATGCTTTGCATACAATCAAGTTGTTGAATTGCTATGTTGCTTTCGCACTCTACAACTTAATTGCATGCAAAGCATTGTATCTTTATTATCTAACCATGGAGAATCAAGAATGAGTCTAAGACAAAACACATCACTGATTTCTAATGTCACACAACATAGAATGTTTCCATGGTTGCATACTTAGAATTATTGGACCAACCCACCTGTAGTATGCAAACAAGGTTTATAGTACTAGTGTAGATAATATACACATACATACAAGGTTCATGGAATGTGCTTTGTGCCTAGGAATGAAGAAAAGCCAGTATGGCCATTGAGATTGTTTAGAATGGCCACCTTGAATTGTTTTAACTTCAATAAAATGGTTCTTACATATTGTAATAGCCTCATAAGCTTATGCCTAGGTGAAAAGAAAACCTTTTTATTCAAGGAAATTGTTCAAATACAAGGTGCCTGAAATTGTTTTGAAACATTTGCCTTAGTGAACTAGTTCTTACATGTTGCATGCAAAAAAGACGTGCAGATTGTGAGGAGCGTTTAACAAGAATTTATAAATTTTATCAAAATCATTCTTTGATTTTACTCAGAAATTTTCCTCAAGTGCAGAAACCCTGACAACTTCAACCATGAACCATCCTTTGATTTTGCGCAGAAATTTTTCTCAAGTGCAGAAAACCCTAACTTCAACTGTGAACACATCCATCCTCCCTATTGCCAATGAAATTGTTCAAATAGGTCTAAGGTCTTGGAGAACTGGTACTTACATGTTGCATCCAAAAGCCACTTGCAAATTGCAATGAGCTTTTCACAAGAATTTGAAACTTAACAAATCATTATTTGATCTTAATTAGAGATTTTCCTCAGGTGCACAAACCCAGCCAGGGTGAAAACAGCACCTACATTGGTACGTTCACCTTCTTGAGTGAGGCCTTTTAGTGGCCATAATTTTCAGCCAGGAAATGTTACATTTGCACCAAGAGACCCCTGATTTAGCCCTAGAACAAGATATTTACCATGGTAAGATGCAACCTAAAAGAATTCAGGGTTTTTCCCATAGTAGCAGCGTAGGTGCTACTTCACCCAACCCCACAAACCCTAATAATATCTCCGTATACAATTTCAACTTTGCAACATCCTTCCTCATACTAAACATGCAGGGTTCTAACACATTACTTGTGCTGTTAGTTTTAATTTTTACCCAGACTCAAAGTAATTCAGATGTTTCCTCAGACCATAAGATACATCAAAAACACACACCCATTGATGTTAATGCAATGTACGTTCTTGACTGGTTCCATTACATAGCTAACTCATGTAAACATAGCTTCATGAATAGCTCCATTTACATGAATGTAGACCAACTGCAAACTGTAAACCTTTAAACCCTAAACCCTGATAACTTCAGTAATTCAGATTTCAGAGCTGAAAGCGCCATCACAAGGAATCCAGTAAGGCATGAAACAAGATGAAGTAGCTTGGAGGTCAGGGATTAGAACTTTGGGGTCAACGATTGCCTGTACAATTCATTGCATCAACTGTTACATTAAATAGCAATATGTCTGCAGCTATGTGAGAAATCTAAAGGCCTCTCTGTTAGTTTATGATACAGAAATGCAAAGCATCTTGAGTTTTTCAGATGAACAATAGAATCTATGTGATATTCCTTTCAGCCTTCTCAAGTCAAAACCTGATGCTTTACCTTGGAAGATGGCGATTGTAAGCCAAACGATTGCCGCCTTCGCACTGCCTCCAGTTTCTCACCAGCAGCTAACTGTGATGGGACAAACTGTGTAGTTGCAGTAGTGGAACAGGCTGGGACCCTGACTGACAGCTCCTTCTGAGATTTCCAGACAGAGGGTCGAAGCCTGGGAAGAGACATGACTCTGAGAGGTGTGGAACTGCCAGTCGCTACTTCATGGAGAACAGCTGCAACAGTGGCATGAGCAGCCACATCTGCAACTGCATCAGCAAATCCATGTGAGGCTTGTTTTAAATAAAGCTGATGAGATGGAGGCCCTTTGGATTTGCTGCCGATGATCATGGGAGTTTGTTCATTTGATGCAGGAGGCATCATTGCTGGTGCATTGGCTTGTAATGCATCATGCACATGACCAGGAGTCTGATCCCGCCACACAAATCCAGGGGAGGGTGTAACAAGAGCATGCTCCCCCATCCCAGCTTTTCTCTTCATTGACTTTCCTCTTGGAAGCCTTGCTTGGAAGCATGAAGTTTTCAAAGCACTGAAAACGTTCACAGCAAGTGGGTTGTGATTATCCCTCTCAACAGGAGCTGTGAAAAAATGGGCACCATTCTGTTCATTTCTTGAACCAGTTGCAGGACCACCCTGCTAGTAACAATAGATCCATTAGCAAGGGAAGAACAGCTGCCAGAAAGCAGAAAGCAACTTGTGATAAGTGTCAACTTATAGAATACATGTACCTCATCTTTATCTATCTAACCTACAATACTCAAGGAGAGTTCCAATGTGAGACAAGAACAATTTTCCTACTGTTGTTGAACAGCCAGCAAAAGGTACAAAGATGAAATCAAGTCAGGTTCATCATGCAGTGTGGAAAACATACCACACACTTCTCAAAAACTTTCTCCAAGCAAGCACCCTGGTCAATATGACTTGTTTTGGGCAGCAAAGCTGTGGGAACCTCTTCTTGTGTGGCAACAGTGCATGCACTTGCAGACCCAACTCTTGCTGGCCCCATAGATCCCAGTGTGCGATGTGCTGATGGAGCAGTTGCTGGAGTTGGCCCACAAGATGCCACAGCTGCTGCCACCTTTGTTCGTGCCTTACTGGCCTCATGTTTCTGGATGTCATAGAGGAGCTCCTTGTGTAGCTGCTTATCAGCCACCAATATTTCCTCCATTTCATTTTTGTAGTCCTTAAGCATCACACGCATACTCTCCATAAGAAGCCCAAGAAGGGGACTGTTCTTGCTTTCAAGGAGCCTGTGCCCATTGAAAAAAAAATGAACTCAAGTTACAAAGGCAGAGTCCCAAGCTTGGCACAGAAGATACAATCGGCATCTCTCATAAGACAAGGAACATGAACAAACTGAAAAATTAGCATTGAGCTAAAAATTCCATACCTCTTGAGCTCTATGAATATGGGAATTGCATTTTGCACCAGATTCTTTTTCATCAATTGAGTTACTATACGCCCTTTCGCAGCAGCCACTCCAGCTGCCACTTCTCCTTCTTCATCATCAACATCGGCCCCACCATTAGATGCTCGATTTCCAGCTACTCGTCGTAGCTCCTTAGAAGCCAATATCCGCAAAGCATCCTACACAGATCATATAATGAATCCAGACTTTTTTGTATTACAAGTCACCTATTTCAAGTTCCACTTGGTCAAAACACCAACTCTGTTCAACTCTTTAGTCTCATTTTGAATGCAACAGCATTGAAAGCTGGTCAGATGGTTCACAACCTGAAGCACACCCTGTGCATTGACATCATTCAGGTCCAGAACACCATCAGCTGCACCTGCCAGAATCTCAGCACAAAGCTTAGCTGAGGTGGCTAGCAAATGCTCAGGAGCCATCTGCTGCAACAATGCAGTATATATATTCATACGTTTGCTGGACATAGTTTCATGATTCCCTCTGCAAGACAATGAAAACATTACAATTAGCATTGCCACATGATACCAACCAATAGTTCAACTAATGCATTAAAAACACAAGCACCTCCAAAGTTTGTAATTGGAGTACATCAGTGGTGACAGGCATTGAAAGCAGAAGATCAACTACCAAAACATTAGAAATCTATATAGATCATTGATATTGGTGAGTGGAAGATTAACTACCGGCTCTTTTAACTTTAGGGTAGAGAGAGAATGAAAAAGACCTAAGAGAAAACAGCTTCCGTTCACTCTCAGAGGTTGGAAGGGCTGTGCTGAAGCCTGAATGTGACCGACAGTCATTCAAAACAAAGATAGCCTCCACAAAGCTATTATAAGCCAGTAATGGTGCCTTTGCTGCAACAATGAGTGTTAAAGATTAGGCTCTGCAGTGGTCCACACATCTGCTGTGTTAGGGGCCATCTTACAAAAAATTCCAGTCAGTGACATATGCTCAAAGCATATCATTTATCCCTAGCCTTTGATTTCAAAAAGAAATCTAATATGATGGGCCTGCAGAGGCATAGAGTCTCACTTTTAAGTATACTCTTGAACAGGAAGTTGGCCAGTTCACATATTTTGGGAGAGTCATCAACAATTGCAAGCAAGAACCGGTGAAAGAGAACACCCCTCCACTTTACATAGTCTCTCTGCAAAGGGCATAGCATCAATTAGTCTACAAGTGTAGACAACATGCAGTCTTAATCTTTGCTCCTCCCTCTCTAATGGTTGGTTCTAGGGCTGCACTAACCCCACCCTTACCCCAGCTAAATTGATATTGCAATTACAATAGCCAAAAAGAAAGGCTCCTTTAGGATAAGCATTAGAAGAAGAGAGTTTCAGGGACTATGGAGCACCTGCAGCAGTCTTGCAAGGAGAATGAATGCCTGGCGTCGCACTACCTCACAGCCATCCCGCAAGACCTTAGTAAGCTTGTGTACATACCTGAAGAAACACCAAAAAATTTAGCCCTTGTCTCAGAAGACCATAGGCACTTCAGTGATTTGTACTAGTGTTGAAAACGTCACCAACTCCATGGACTTGACATATCTGACAAATTCCATGAAATTAGGATATGAAATCAATATGACAAGACAACCACTGATCAAGAGTTCATTCTAGAGGTCTGGAAGGCCTTGGCCCCAAGAGCATACCCATCAACAAGAGTTGGATATCGCACAAAGAAATCAGTCATGGCCTGTGTGATGTTGTTGCGAACTGCTGCTAATCCAGACCTTTCAAGCTCCTGCAAGACCAGCAGTTCTGTGGGCTTGCATCGGACGATCACAGAGAAAGGGCAAATCAGAAAGCAACATGACATCTATGAAAGCTGCTCAGTTCTCTTGCCTGGAAGAAAAAAGGAATGCAGCGCTTGGCAAGGTCTTCATCTGCAAGGCACAGCTTGCTGAGGGCAACCCATGCTTGAACACACACTTCAGGTGACACCTTCCCAAGAAAATGAACACCTTCAGCTTCACTTCCATTGTTTTCCTTTCCTGGCAGAGACTTCTTTGGAATGACCAGTGCTTGTAAGATCGTGACAAGTGGACCTGCTTTTGCTGTAGGGCAGACCACAGCAAGAGCCCCAACAGTGAAAATTGCTGTCACCACTTGGCCAGAGAAGGCAGCTGAATGTGAGTCTACGTGTCCTGTTGCAGGTGTCTCAAAACCCTTCTTGCCCTTGCTTTGACTCTGAGTTGAAGCCCCACTCTGACATGGTGGCATTCGATTTTCCCCCAAAGCTTGAGGTTGCTGGCCACTTTTCATTAGGGGTGTGGGCTTTTCAGCTGAGACACCTGCATGTTGTATCCAAGGAGAGTCACATGTTGAAACATAGGCCTGCAAAAGGGTCCCAGCTTTATCAAGCAGTTGATAAACCCAAACAGTGACCAGCTCCTGCCCTTCCTCCATCGATACTGCCTTCTTTTTGCTGAGTGTTGTCAATGCCTCCACATGCGCCCATACCTGCAGTGTGATATTGCAGAACCACATTGTAGGAAGAGAAAAACCAATATGTCATCTACAAACACTCTATGTAATAGAGAGCAGAGGACACTTTGCTCAATCAACTGACTGCAAATGCTACCCATCTCAGGGTTCCTATCCCTGCTGCCTGAATATATGCCATCTACAACAACTGGATTCCCAATGCTGAGAAAAAGCCCTAGAATATCCTCCAGTAGACTTTTCAAAATTACAAAGACTTTAGAAAGTGACCAGCAGCACAGATAAGTACCTCAGCTGTGTGCATGTTGAAGGACTCCAAACGGTCAAGAAGCTCGCCAGCAAGATCTGCAGCTGCTTCACAAGGAAGCTCAACAGCCACATTTGCAACTGTCTGAAGAAGATGAACACGGTCTGCAGCCCACACAGCTGACTCACCATCATGGGCATCATCACAGGTAGGGATTGTCTGATTGGTCTCTTCTTGTCCAGATTGCCTACCAATACCTGCAAATGGGTTTGAGACATCAAATTCCAGTCAGAATTGGAGAGAAATCAAAATGTCTGTCATCCATATCTCTTCAAAAGCTAAAGACCACATGTTACTCAAAATTACCCTCTCAGGCACTTTGCCCCAACACATTGCTATTACACACACATTTAGTACTGCTGTTACTAACCATGATTGTCTAGAAGCTGCCAATGTGTTCGCAGGAAGTCCCAGCTGACAGCCTTGGGGACAAATGCTGACACTTCAGAGAGCAAGAACCATGCTCCACGCGGAGCAAGCAAATTGGCCTGTTTTCCTTCTGGAAAACCATGATCTGGATCAGATATCAAGGACTGCAGTGCAAGGGCAATTTCAGCATGCAGGCGACCTTGCCGTCCAAGGCTTGTACAGGCACGTTTAACTACAGAGGAAATGGTACTGTCATCTGCAATCTCCTTCAACAACATCAAGACTGGTCTTGACAAATCTTCCCCTTCCCTACTCCCAAAAACTTCAGTGGCTTTCTTCCTGCTCAAGGACCATCCAGACTGCAATCTGCCTACTGTAGCTCTCTTACGACAGATTGAGGCAACACGATCTAGGACTAGTTCATGGAACAATTCCAGGCATTCCTCTTGCAGTGACACCTCGTTATCAAGAGCAAGAGGTAGAGCTGACTTGAGCCACTCAGATGACGACCGCTTGTCCAGTGGATACCTCCGTACCACCTGCTTCCCCAGCCACAATGGTTCTATTTTCACCAGTTCTTAAAACAAAGGTTCAAGTAATGAGTGAGAAAGCTGGCACAAGGTCTGTGATCTCCTCCACAGCAGAGTGAACCAGACAGATACCTTCTAAGATTTCCATCATGAACATTGGAATATTGGAAGAGATAGGCCACACCTCAGAAAGTGCTGCAAGTGCTGATTTGCGGATGCTAACCATTGTGTCCCCACATGCTGCACCCATGGCTTCAACAATATCACCATCTGGGGGTCTCCCCAACAGAGAGGCTGACTTCTTCATCAAAACTAGAGCAGCCTTTCGCACAGCAGCCTTACTATCCAAGCAGCGTTGCAGCATCAGCAACCCCAGATCTCTGCAACTACTCCAACCAAAGAATCAGAAAGCACATTGGCAAGTGGACACCAGCAAACTCCAACATTACACAGTATTTGGGCAGCAACAAGGTCATCAGACAAATGGTGCGAACAATACCTGGAACCTGTAGAAGACAAGACATGGTTTGCAATGCCTGGAGTTGGTATTTTAGCAGAGGGACTGTGTGTCATCTTGTTGTCATGTGCTGTTCTCCCTCTGCAGCTAGTTATGAATCCCAGTAGTGTCTGCAGGTGCATGTGATAACTGCTCTCTTTAGCAAGAACCTCAATAGCCTGAGCTAAGTTGGAGATGGATCGAGCTCTCACAGAAGGAAGTTTGTCTGAAGAACGGTCCAAGAGAATCTGTAGACATGTACATCCCCATCCCTCATTCTCCACATCCCCATGCAAGCTGGTTGGTGAGTTTTTGCCTGCACTGTTCTCCAACAGCCCCGCTGAGCCATCTTCCTCAAGTGGCACTGTTGTGGGATTTCCTGCTACAAAGGGGTCTGACAATCCCACAAGGAGAGCAAGGGACAAGTCAACAGCAAAAAGGCGGCGTTGTGCCTTGGAGCGAGAGAACCGATCAAGAAAGCTGGCAAATTGGCACCAATCCCCATATGACAAGGCTCGTAAAAGCGTCAAGACTGCATCAACAGCAACTTGTCGTCCATCTGTTCTCTCAGGAGCCTTGAAGCAGAGGTAATGACAAAAAGCATTCACAGCTTCTCGCATTGAACTAGAGCCTGACCCTAAAAGTTGCTGTTTCACAAACTGCAGAGCAGCAGCTTTGACCTGAGCTTGTTGATGAGCAGTTCCTTCAGTGTGACTGAGAAGGAAAATTGGAGAAAGTGCTCGAAGAATCAGTACTACCGTGGCCAAGGGATCACCGTGCACAGATGCTAGTAGGGTTTCCAGCATGGCAAACGAGAGAGACAGGAAGGACGTGGGATGTGACCAAGACGTTTGGGGGGATGCACGCCTGTGCTTCGAGTCTTCCTCCGCCCCATATGATACCAAGAGGGGCACGTCCACCAGAAGAGCTATAAGGGCCTTCAGACTCTCCTGGTGCTCCTTGAAATGCAGTAGCTGGAGAGTGCATTGCAAACTCACCAGAACAGGCAGGACCTCCTGTGCATCCACAGCTGCTGATGCTTCTTGGCCCTCAACGCTTGAGTCGTCTGCTAGTGGTTGTTGCTGCCTTTCCTTTGAGGTCACTTTCTTCCCTTTTCTGGTTCCCTTTCTATTCCTTTCAGAAGATCCATTGCGTTTTTCAGAAGCTACATCTCTATTGTTGCCATGGCTTTTAGATTGTTTGCAAGAAGCTCGCACACAACGCAGGAGAGAGTTGAAAGCAACAGGGCAGAAAAGACTGTACAGCGGACAATCGGGAGCCGACAACATCCCTACATAAACTCCAGCTGCTTTAATCCCCAACAGACCTCCTGCGTCCATTCCCGTCCTCAATCCCCGCACAATTGCTTGCAAGGAAACCCGATTCTCCGCGAGCTCCTCCCACAAGCTTCCATCCAAAAAAGCACCCTCGCTACTACCACTACTACGACCATTGCCGCCCCGCCTACTGCCACTTTTCCTAGAAGACGAGAATTCAAACCCTTGTACTCCAGACGATTGCCGGGCGGTTCCGGAAGATGACGCGACAGGAGGATTGCCGAAGATGCTGTAAAGCTCCAGAACTAGCGCTTCTGACAAACCTGAAGAAGAAGAAGACGCTATATCAGTTTCCAACCGCCGATTTGCAACTGCACTCATCTCCCCTTCCTCTGCCACTCTTTGAAGCAAGGAGCATATATGCTTGATCTCGTCTCCGTCCATGTTTTCAAGGGCATTCGATGCATACAATATCTAACAAACAAGCAATTGCGAACAAAACAACAGCAACAAAAGAGAGCTTCTTCTGTGAAACACGAGCACCCGACCTTGGCCCAGAAAAAACCCCCGCAAAATGGGATTTCGTTTGAGCATTCCCGAACAAGTGCATTGTTGGAAAGTCTATTTGGAAAATAGAGCCGTTGGGGTGGTGTGATCATGATGATGCTTTTTTAAATTCAAAACTTTTCTTCCCGCCATTCATTTTTGGCGGGAACGATGAACAAGCGTCTTTTTAGTTAGTGAGATGACGACATTTTAGGCCTCTCTTTACGTCAGGTGATTTTTTTAATTTTTTTTTGGGGTAAATTTTGTGATTTTGCTCAAGTGGCAAACGTCCATAAATATGTATTTAGCCAAATTTGGCGATATCCAAAATATGAAATTAAAAAATCTTAAGTACCAGGCCTTTCATGTTGTAGGGAATTGTGACAACTTTTGGAGATTTTTTTTTTAGAAAAAGGGAATTTGTGAAAGAATATTTAAAACATAGAATCCTTGAATTCACATTACATCACTTGGGATTAATCTAGGAGCTTTTGTGCCTAACAACGGGGTACTAAACATTGTCAAATGATTCATACATACATATAACATATATTTATATGCATTTGCATATAGTTTGCAATGTATTCGAATATGATGGATTTGTTTGAATTATGGTCTTTAACTATTGAGAATATTTGTTTTTATAACTATATTTTGACATTTTTTTATCATGGGAAACAGTTATTATTTATGTTTTTGAATGTTTTTTTTTTTTTCATTTAAAGTTTAGTAGCATTTTATTACTATTTTTTTAATATTTACACACGTTTTAAAACCACTAGCCATTTAATTCTAAATACCCGTTGAGATGCTAGCCAATGACACAACATCAAGAACATAATAGAAAATCTCACCACTTGGAATTAAAGGGTTTGTGTAAAATTTCACTAAAAATTGAACACGAAAACAAAAAAAAATTGTCACAAAATTCTCAAACATTTAGAATAAAAAACTCGATCTCAAATAAATTCCCATTTTGATGTTTTTTCCAACACATTTGGACTCTCAGTTCAATTTGATACATTTTTTCAATTGGGCTTTTTTACTATTTAAATGGGTTTTAAAAACTGATGGTCATTTAGTTATGAATTTTTGAATGTTCAAATTTAATCGATCAAGTTTAGGTTTTCCTTCCACTGACATCAAAGAGATAACATCAATTTTAGAATTGAAGGGGTATATACAAAAATGAAACAATTTCTTACATGTGAAAAATTCAAAAGTATTTTGAAATGATTGAATTGTGTGAAAGTTTTTGATAGAGAGCTTGCCTTCCAATTGTTTCCACTAATTATTGATGTTAGATGTCTATGAGGTTTGCTAACAATAAGCTTTAAAAACTTATATTTAATTTCATTCGTTGAAGCTTGTTTCTAGAAGTTGGGTTTAAGGAGGGTCTTAATATGAAATGGTTGGCCTTATGCAACAAAAAAGAATAAGAAAGTTGTCATCTAAAAGAAAGAATATGGGTGATGGAAGCTACAACTCAACAAAATTACATTTGAATATTGACAACCTCATGGAGATGGGATATGCATGGATGGTGAACCACATATATGAATGCCAAGGAATTATACTGTCTTGAAATGATATAATGCACAAAAAGATATAGCCATAAACAAAAGCAAAAGCATGTGATGATGTATGAAAATATGAAGATATGATGTGATATGGAGAACATATGATTTAATTATATCTTTTTGAAAATTGAAAATGTACATGTTTTTTAAATGAACCCATTGCGTAATCATTCTACTCTTTATATGGCAATTAAACCCACATCAAATCACAATTGATATCAAAGAAATAAACCTAATTATCCTTCTAGGTTTAAAGTATGTTGCCACGTTGTCAATTTTATACATAATATTTGAAATTTAAGTGAGTCTAATATAATTTCAAACATGAAATGATTGAATCTAGGTTTCATCGCACTCAACTATAAAGGAAAGTATACAAATGTGGATATGTTGATTAAATGAATACAAGCATTACCACACCTATTAAATCTTCAAAAAGTGCACATAGTTTGATAGTTTGGCATAACCATTGAAATGAAAATTAACAATGTTATGTGAAAACCCATGAACACCAACAAAATCTCACTTTTCTACAAGTAAAAAATTCCAATTAATAAACACATTATAACACAAAACCTAGCAAAGATGAAATAGTAAATATTATGGACAATCCCAATAACAGAAGAAATGACATATTTCGAATATGAAAACAACAACAACCACACCTTTAACTTGATAGTCTATGATAGTAATGTAAAATTCATGCCCTTGGAGTTTCTTCTAACCATAATTGGTTTACTCTGGCCCTAATTTGAAGTTGGGCCAACGTATTTTCCCAACTTGCACCCAAAACACAAGCATGAAGATTTACCAAGTTCGAAAATAGAAATGGAGAAAGAGAGAAAATTATGCATGCAAAACAATCATGCCATCTTCAAAAACCATGAATATAAATTCATTGTTCACCACAAATCCAACAAAAAGAAAGGGCACTCATATCCTTTAATTGCACATAAGTTGAAAAGATGTGACAAACATCTTGATAAAGTACATGCAAAGTGAAAGGTTATGAGGTTTGCGAGAATTTTTTGTTGTTGGCAACCAAGTCAAGTGAAGAAAATGGGACAAAAAAATTCATAGGCAAACACAAAGTTTAATGGAAATGCTTCAAAAAAACCAAAAAAAACAAAGAAAGATAATATGATTTCAGAAAACCATGAAGAAACCTTACCTAAAAGAAGATGTAAAAAAATGGGTGTTGAAAAAACATGATCCTTAATGAGAGAAAAAAATCTACCCTACATAGGAATGTTGTCACTAATGAACTATCTATACATAAAACTTGTACAATTATCATTCAATGTCTCACAAAGAATACAAAATAGTCCATTCAAAATAAATCAACACAATTAAGTTGCAAAAGACTTAATTTCACAAAGAATTTATTCTTGAAAACAATTTGTGACATTATATTGTTGTTAACAATTTAGATAGTCATTTCAATGTAAAAACCAAAAGGAAAAATGCAATAAAAGTCAATAAAATATGTAAACCACTTCTAATATTTGTATTTACTATTAATGCATTCATGAGTATAAAAAGAAGTGTTTGGCTTAAAAAGAAGAAAAAATTGAATCCACATTTTGCTAAAATCTCCCTCCTTGCAAAAAGACACATATTGTTTTAATAAAACATCATAAAGAAAAAAAAACATAATGTAATAATAAACCATGCAAAAAGAAAATGAATGTTCTTAAAAAATGGGAGCAAATGAAAATGAAATCACTCCATATCTTTGCCTAAATGATAGAGCCAATATAATTGTGCTTAATATGTATAAAATGATTATTTATTAGTGAATAACCATTCAGGAAAAAATTGTGTGAAACCCAAGTGAACCCCAAACCACCCCAAGGTTCTATGTTATCATACATCAATGTGGTTTTCTACCTTCCTAGCATAGGACCCTGCATGTAAAATATTTTTATGTTTGATACTTGGATGGGTAGAAAACACTAACACAACTATGTTTTGTCTAGTTGTGATATGTTGTTAATTTTATTTCATGTGGATAATAAATTGTTGTCAATTTTTTATCATATAGCAAAATGTTACAATATGTGGTAGTGTTCTTTCCAAGCTTGGTCATGACTACAAAGGGGATTTATGAAAATGATGGAAAGAAGTTGCATTATTATTATTTTATGTGCAATTTGGAATGATGTAGGTTTGTCTATTTTTTTTGGTAGAAAAGTAGGTGGTGGAAGATAAAATCACATTAATGAAAATGATGAAGCAGTTTTGCAAGATGCATGATCCCAAGAATGATGCAAGAAAGGATAAGAAGGTGGCTAAATGATGTAGTGAGCAATGTAACAATGTGGAATATGTGAAGTTGAGTTTTGAAAATAAACATGAATATGAGATAAAATAGTAGATTAAAATTACAATTGAACCATGGTGATTGTTAATTATTTTTCTTTTGCTACACCAATAACAATTAAGTTAAAATGAACAATGTGTTCCCATATAACTAAAGGTTGATGCCAAAACATGAGGACAATGTGAAATGGTTTGGATTATAGAAAATGGGCTTTTAAGAAATTATGGAAGGAATTTGCATTAAAAAGAAAAGAGTCTAGGGGTTTGAGTCTAAAGTTATTGTTGGTGCTAAAATTGAAAACATAGAAAACCTTTACTGGGTATCCTTGGGGGGAGTTAAACTTGTGAAAAAACAAAAGAGCCCATTAGAGCTTATAAAACAATTTGAATGAGACGATGTGACAAGAATAAAAATCACTTTTGCTTTCAATGGTTTTTTAAAACCTTATATTGACATCAATAAACATATATGGATTATAATTGATTATGAAGAATCGAAGAAGGAATAGGTGTTGAATCATTGTATAAAGTTGAGCATGAAAAATAAAAGACACCATTTTGCATTACATAACAAGGGATTAGTGTAACAACTAAAAAAACCCACTAAACATTGAGAGTTTTGATCTTTGGCCATATTTGAAATCAAAGAATCAAGATCTAGATCAAAATACATTAGTAGGTGGAATTGTAATTGTTGTTATTTTTTTAGCTTAAAATATCTTGAGATTATAAATGTTTGTGTAAGATTTGTTTTAGTGTCATTTGTGTAAAAGGACTTTGAGTTTCAACTTTAATTTACCAATGTGAGACATTCTAGATGCTTTGTATATGTGTGTAGGAAGTAGTTATCATTCTAAAACATGTCAAAATTGTATGAAACAAAAAATATAAATCATGCTTATTACTAAGCACTCGTTTTCTTTTGTTCACACTAAGTTTTTATCTCTTGACAACTTAATAGATGATCTATAAAAGTATACATCAATTAATGAAGATTATTTAAAGGAATAATCTTTGAAGGATTTATGGTGGCCTTTTGTTTGTCCAATTTAAAAGATGGTGAATTTTAATGTGGAATTATAAAAAATTTCACCCTTATTATTTTACCCATCTAATAGTTGAAATTTACCTTTACCCTAAGGCATGTAATTGTTGTGGAAAAGTTGTAACAACAATTTACAACACAAAGCAAGGAATCACACACAACAAAGAATCAAGCAAAACCCAATTCAATGAAACAACTTTCTAACACAATATTTGCAAGCTACTTATAGTGGGTACATCTCCAAATGATAAAACCTACCATGAGTCTTATGAAAATTGATTAAAAAGTTTGCCCATGACATCATGCAATATACTAAGCATAGATTTAGGAGTTTTTTCAACTTCAACTTCAATAGAATTTATTTTTGCTACTATTAAAAACAAATGGTCTAAGTTGTATCATGTATTTGAATAAAAGTTATTCCAATCATTGTTGATCTTTATGAATGTTGTTTTTGTGTGTGAATTGCAATATTTCTCAACAAATCGAATTGCTTTAATGTCTATTTATTTGTATCGATGTGCACTACATACCAACAATGATGAAAAAATGAGTTGATTTTGTGAAAATTAAGTTTCATTTGAATGAAAATATTGAATAACATTGTGTGCAACTTGAATTGAATTCAAATTCCATCGAAAAAAAACAAGATACAAATTGGTGCACAAGGTATTGAAAAAAAGTTAGTTTAAAAACAAAAGATTAAAAAAAACCAACTTTGCATAATCCTTACTATGGTCCTTGACATTCTATTTGGAATTGTCAAAACAAGGCCCCATATGTACCATTTGGATCCTTTCTATGCTAGTTTTGAGATCCTCATCAATAGAATGATTTATGTGAAGCAACCCAAAAAAATGGGTTTATGGTCTATATAACTTAATTCATTTGTTTATTGAAAACCTTGTGACAAGTTGTGGTAAACTTTTCAAAAATCTTTAGATGATAATTAGGCATGTCACATGTATGGTGGATGGTCTAAATGTAAATTAACTCCTTAGAAAAAGCTTCATAATGCTCCCATTAATGTTCATAATGTGGCCTAAAAATAGCCACCCAAAAAAAATTATTTAAAGAAAATTTAAAATGAAATTAAAATGAAAACCTAATATTCCCCAATTTCCCAAAGGCAAGATAGTCATTGATATTAAAAAGGTTTTAACTTATGTAACTTTGTTCTTAAATCTAGACCATCCACATGCGAGCATCAAAAACTAATTTAAGAAAATTAATATTGAATAAGTGGGAAGAGTGTTGGAGATAGCTATATTTTTTTGTGTGAATTTTCCCAATATAATGCAAAAAAGTAAAATTAAAATGGAATATTTTGTCATATGTTTTTTTTGGGGGGAGAAATTGTTTAATATGCTCACATATGAGGCAACATTAAAATTTTGAAAGAAAAAAATACTGGAATTTGGATAGTTTTGTGCAAATAAAATAAAGTAAAATAATCTAATATCCCTCAATTTGAGATGGGTAAGAAAAATAATTGCCAACTTGTGTAATTAAGTGTTCTCAATCCAGACCGTCCACGTGGCAGCATCTGAAAATAACAGTATTGAATAAGTGGGGAAGAGTGTTGGAGAGTTTTGTCCTCCGAAGACGAAAGGAAGGAAAGCTTTGCGGCGATGGCGATGGCGATGGCGCTCGGTCCCTTGACGACTATCTCTGGACATCCCAAGTTGGCTTCTGCGCTTTTCGGTTTTGAAGGAGGTGCGTCGCGTCCTCACTCCCGTGATGGCAAGCTGAATTGTAGGCAACGAGGAGTTTCTACCACAGCACAGGCTGCCAGGCAAAGCGACTATGGAGGTGAGTGGATCTCTTGGTTACTTCTCTACGGGAGTAGGGGAATTTGCGCTGGTTTGTGTGTGCTTTCTTTTATTTTCAATACTTAGGCGTTGAGTTTAGAGATCGGTTCGATTTTTTCATATAGAGTGTAGTCGATGAGCTTTTGTGCGAGATTTGTATCTGTAAGGTGCAATTTGATAGACGTTATTGTTGTTGTTTGGCTTAGCATCAACGGTTGATTGTCCATTGCGCTAGGGCTTCTGGTCTCCTTTGAGAACTCGCTGGAATTTTGTTGCCAATATTTCATGTGCATTCGAGATGTGTGACTCGGTTTTTTTTAGGGGATCCCTGAGATATCACTGGATATGTCAAAGTGTGGAAAGCTAGGGTTTGCCGATTTTTTGGGAGCAATTTGAGTAATTTAGCTGCCTGGTTGAGCCATTACAAACTGTGCCTACTTGTTATAAGTTTAGCAATAGGAAGGAGGTGGTAATTCAGGCGGCTTGAATTGGTAGACAAAGTCTTTGTTCTTCTGCAGATTTGCAAGCATCTCAGATGAAGACAAATGGTTTAGAAAATGCATTGTTGAAAACCTTAGGGGGTGCATCCTTTTGAGGAAATGTTCTTGAGGGATTGAGATGACTTTTTGAGGTTTATGCATGAGTATACGGAGTGCAGCTGCTATGGTAGAACCACGCACAGATTGGAGACAAAAGTCAAAGCCTATCAAGCGTGGATCCACTTATCCTGCCAAGGATCACTGCAGGCATGTTCTTCACCTAAAAGTCCCTTTGCAATTGAGTTGAAAAAATCCTAGTTTCTGAAATGTGCTCTAGATGCTGTGTGCTGCTTTATGACTCTTGGAAGCAGAACTGCAGGGTTAGGCTGTTGTATGGTGCCACTGTTTCTTCCTACATGCTGTGAATGTTATCTGCTTGTCATCGGGTGCAACTGCAGACTGAAGGGGCAGTGTGGATGGCAGTCAATGTGGATTGTGTGACACATATTACATAGCACATGTGCGAGATGCCTGTGCATTTTTAGGAGATGGCATGTCCAGGGTTGAGGTGCCTTCTCCTCCCTTGCTTGTTTAGACTGAACGACACTGTCATTTTAGAGCTTGTGTCAAGCCTAACCAATGACTGAAATGAATGCATTGCCACCATTTTGGCATGTATTCATGGTGTCAAAAGGCACTGGAACCTGAGGTTCATGGACGTGGTCGGGATCCAAATGCAATGGACGATCTTTTCTTTGGAGTACATGATGAAATGTTGTATGCTCGCAAAAGTGAGCCTATACAAGGTGCGTGATTGGTTCCAGCATGATCATTCAGAGGATTCTTTTTGAATGTCCTGAGCTGCCCAATCTGCACCAGCATCTTTGAACATGTATCTCCTCTTTATTGATGCAAATCCATTCAACTTGTTGCATGTCTGACAGGTGCCCAATGGACTGGTATTGTAACAGCAATTTCTATGGAAATGCTGCGAGCAAACATTGTTGATGCAGTGATTTGTGTACAAAGGTTGAGCCCTGTTCCCTATACCACATTTTGGAAAGGCAAAAAAAAATTATGTTGGTTCCTAGATGTAGTAGACATAGGAAATGAGAGGCAGAGGAAGACTTGTGATTTGTTGCTAATATGTTTGAGGCCCTGGTCTTTGCAGTGATCCAAATGACAGGTTCAGCCCTAGACCAGTTCTTGCCAGGTTGAGTTTCCTTTCAACCTTCTGATTGATTTGAATAAGTTTTGGTTTCCCTCTCAAGTACAATTGCTAATGAGTTGAAACATTCCCATTGAATTTTGATTGAACGGCCATCAAGCACCGTTTGTTCTAGCAAGGACACCTGTTCTCTGAAGCACAAATTGCTTTCCTCCCTGTATTTGCTACTTGTGGACAAATTCGGATATTGAATCCTGTTTATAACATTTCCATTGGGCTACCCTCAGCACTTAGAAACAGAGTGCATCTTGATCTTGGGTACAGAACAGTTGAGGAAGTTTTGGCTGCACGAGGGGTGAAGCCTACTCTTTCACCAAACCTGAATACACTAGCACTAGTTGAGGTAATTGAATCCATTCTGATTCAGTAGGTTGATCATCTGTTTCTGCATTTGTCTATCATCATCCATTGCCATGGTTAGAACCCAACAAGAATGTGCTCATTGACCTACCCTCAGGGTGGTTGATTGTCTTTTCTGTAGTTTTTTGGAGAGGTTGTTGGACTGAGATGTCAGAGGCTAGGTAGACTTAAGCAGTTGTTGTACTTGCATTGATTGCTTTGTGTTGGGTTGATATCCAATCCACTGATATGTGTGTAGCAAATGCTATTGTCTATTTCAGGCTGCAGGGGTGAAACGACTACTCTTTTGTGGTGTAGGTTGTCAAGTGCAAGGTAGGACCCGACCCCTTGATTCCTTTGAGTAGCAACTATACCTGCTTTCAAATTTCAAAGAAAATAATCAGCTTCTGGAACCTGCTGGGGTCTTTAAATGATTCAATTGCTTCATGGAATATTTGAAAGTGTATCTTGGAATGATTTGATTTTGCATATATATGCTGTTTTATGTTCCTGACTCTTGGATATTTGATGCTTCAATTTCTTGTCTGTTTAGCATTACGGAAAGTGGAAAAGTATTTGGGATTGGAAAAGCTGTATGTTCTTGGCACCAATTGTGGTAAGCACGTCAGCTACAGCAACCAACGCTTCCACTACCTTTAATGCATGATGTTTTGGACCACATGTTTGATGTCGCTTTCTGACAGGGAAGTCAAGCTTGGATGTCAGTGCAAGTATATGAAGCTCACTCATTGGAAAATGCAAACCTTGATTTCTGCGGTCTGATTTGAGAAAGAATGTGGGTCAGTTTGTGATGTATTCCAAATGGAAGTACATGAATAGCAACCAGAGTCAATGGTTTGTGCTGTGAAAGGATGATGCTTCATATTCTGAAAGAGTTCATTTCCCTTCTTATAATTTTAAAAAAATAAACCCTCTTATTCCATGAACTACAAGTCATGTGTATTGATGGGGGTCTCAGTGGACAATGGGCCTAGGCAGGGACTTGACAAATTTCTGAAGGCTGCCAGTGACGACCCTGACACAGTACTCCATTATGAGTTTATGCAGGACTACAAGGTTTTGCTTGGTCTCTTCATCTTTCAAACTTTGATGAGTGGGAGAGGGAATGAAAGAAAGCTTCTGAAACTTAAGCATGAGGTATTTTATGCAGCACAGGTTAATACTGTATAAGGGCATGCACTGAGTAATATACCATCACTTCGCAGGTGCACCTAAAGCATTTGGATGGCCGTAATGAGGAGGTAAGGTACTTTACTGAATTCAATTAAGGGATGTTTCTACTGCATTTCTCAAGGATCTTGCAAGCATGTGACAATGCTCATTGTTGATATCCAGGTCCCCTACTTCTGCTTACCAGCTGATGATTTGACTGATGTGATTGCTCCCTCATGCTACAGGTCACTCTTTTCTTCATGAATTATTTTATGCAGTACCTTGCCACACTGATGTTTCTGTGGTAGAATTCATCATATTTGACACACATGGTTACCAGGAATTTGGAAAATATGCATCTCTGTTACCATATGCGATGAAAGTGAGGCTTTGAATTTTTTTTTTGGCATAACATGTTTTCTATCTTGTGGTGGAGGATTGCAGCTGCTTTGACTATACAAATGGCCTGGCAGTAAGCCATCATTACCCTTTGTCTCATGTGCATGGAGTCAACAATCTGCATTATCTATTGCTGGCTGTCCCTCATTATGTGCAAGGCAGTTTTTGGGTTTGTTCATGATAGAGTCAATATCAAATGACAAGGTGTGTTTGTGGAAACAGGATTTGGTAGTTGGATACATGGGAGTGCCCAAGTATGCAGGGGTGCCCATGACAAAACATCCTCAATATATAACTGTTAGGTGACTAATCAAAAGCCCTCCAGTCTCCCATCTGCTGTTTCAAATGTTTCCTGATGAGGTGGATTTGCATTTTTAACCAACTGATCAGGCTGTTTTGTCCTTGTCTGGAAAGCCTTTTGAAAGTTTCTTTGCTCGGACTGATGGATATACTTTGTGTGTGAGTGAACATTGCAGAAACAAGCGAGGAAAGGAGATGCTGGATCTAGTGCGACCTCTTCTGGACATTACTCCTACCATCAGCACTGTGTGTAACTTCTTCCTTTCAAGCTAGTCTTGGGATTAAATTGATATTTTCATGACATCTTACCATGATTCTACTGTTGCTGTAATCTACAGGGCAACAGAAAACCCTTTGTGATGGAAACTGTGAAAGCAGATGACAAGGCAAAGCTAGGTACACAACTTTGGCAACAAGATTCTGGCTCAGTCACAGCCACTCCTTTATGATTCAGCAGCTGAATATTCTACTTCTATTTTGACAGAGGGCATGTCACTCCCTCATGTGTAAGTCAGTGGCTACTAAGCCCCTATTCTGGCAGAGAAATGATGAACACAATGATGTGACTGTGTCCCAGGTCAAGGAAAAACTCAGCCAGCACCAAGATTTGTGGGAAACTTGATTGCTTTCCTTCTCAATTTGGTGTGTCAATCTTTTCCTTCAAAATCAAAGTTGAAAATCCCTCCCTTTGGATGTTGTGGTTGATGTTGTAATCACTAACAACAGACTCAGAAATCACTGTGGTTAGTGTCTCCAGGTTGCAGTGCTTCCACATAGTGGACTAGAAACTGACAACAGTGGGCACTGATTTGTTCAGGTTGGACCCAAGGGCTTGGAGTTTGGGCGGTATTCATTGGACTATCATAACATTCGCAACTATCTTCATGTATACAGAGCTTGGGGCAAGTCAAGGTAAAATTGCCTATCACATAAAAGTGCTTGAAATATCTGTCAACATTCCTCTGGATGCTGTTGCCTTTCTGGTGCAATAATTCCATACTGATCTTTGAGATTCAAACTTTGTTCATTGGAGAATCAGGGCGGAGCAGCACATTCCATCTTATGCAAAGAAGTTGGTGGCCATGTATAATGAGAAGGGGGAAATCGACAAGCTTCTGAAGCTTGGGACAAAGTGATCACATCTCCATTCTGTACACAATATTCTGCGGCTATCATCACCACCCCTAGTGTTGCATGTGAGGTATAATACATAATATCTCATCAAGGTTGTAAAGATCTATCTGGCACTTTCAGCTTCAATTGTCAATGTAGGTAGTGATTGTGCTGGAGATTTGCATTTCAAGTTTGAAATAAGGCGATTTCATGTGTGTCAGCCATGAGATCAGATTTTACAAAAAGAATGCACAATAATACTACATAGCATCTGAGAATTCTTTCTTGATAAACTTTTTTGATGACTGAACTTGGGTATTGCCAAACTTTGGATTACCAATTGTTCCATTATTGTTCATTGAAAATTGGATTTGGGAACAGCTTTGGACTGTATAATTGTTTGTAAGCATCCTTTCTGGATGATGAATGAAACTGGAGCTTTCGTTCCTCTGAGAACATTCTTTTAAGTATTTTGTTGAGAATCTTGAGAATTCAGTGGACAACCTTTTGGATTTTGATTTTCAAAAACATACTATGGGTTTTCAACATATCAACTTAGTAACTTTTATTAATGCTTTTATTTGATTTTATCATCCTTGAACACAATATACAATAAATACTTAACATGATATGTGATTTGTCTTGCAAACAATAGTAATGGTTAGTTATAAGATGGAAAACGTAGTCTTTTGTCTGGACAGATGGATGGTACTAGAAACCCATTTTCAAAATTAAATATTAGTTTAAATTTTGCTTTGGAATTGCACTATTATTTTCCAGAATTATGAATTATGATTATGTGGTAAAATAAATTGAGGTGGTAATTTGAATGCAAGATATATTGATTTGTGATTTGTTCACTGAGTTTATGTTGATCTAGAATGACATTGTTGTATTAATGCATTAGTCCATACATGATTTAATCGTGTATTGAAAGTGGTTCTTCTGAAAAGAAAAAACAATGTTAAAAGTTATATTTATTCATAAGATCTCATAATGTTGTTGATGAAGTGTGTTTCTTAACGAGTTTATATTGAAGTCTCCAATTGTTATGGTTGGGCATTAGTTTCTTGCACCTTATACTTAGACGTATATATAGAGCTTTTCATCTATATTTGTTGAAAGATCCCAAATTCTATATGCACCATTTATGAGACCTTTTGGTATAACGTATTTTTTTACACATAATTCAATTAACATATTTTTTAATGTAAGAATTCATAGTGTAGGCTAGTTGTTTGACTTATCATCATAGATAATTTTTAAATGTGGATGATGCTTCAAATATTGAATGCAAATGTAAAAACATTGCAATGCATTAAAAAAATAATTAAGAATAAGAATTTTTAAATGGAATAAAAATATAAAATAAACCTAGTGAAAATGTAAAACCAAATTGTAATTTGAGCATTTACAAATTTGAACCAAATTGCTTAGCCTTGAATTGTATCCATGTCTTAGTCACAAATGTTATTATTACTATTATCTTGATGATTATAATCTTATTTGACATAGATATGAAAAATAATTTGACAATTTACATTAAACAACATTTGTCAAATGTTAATTAATTTTGGATCATACATTTTAAGGTCAATAAATTGTCAATACCTAACACTTCTGTAAATAAGTAAAGAAGCATGCCTATGGAAGTAAGTAAATAAGCTTAAGTTAGTTAGCTTTAAAGTAATCTTATTATATTTTTATTATCTCATTTGTTATAGGTATTATTAACTATAAAAATCAATTTATAATAATAATAATAATAATACAAAAATAATAATTCCATTAAGTATAATAACCCTTGGATACACTTGTACTTATATGGCCTTAATATGTTCCATATATATATATAATGCATGATTGATATATTTTTATAGGATTTAATTACATAAAATTTTGATATACACAATATACATGTAGGCCTATAATTCATTTTCGTCATGTTTGCAATTAATAGGACATATAAAACCTTTTTTGGAAGTAAACCAAACTAAAATTTGTCTTCTTGGAAGAACAAAGAAAATAATAATCACAAACTAATTGTAATGTAATTGCAAAAATGACCAAACATAACAAATAGTTACAAAAATGACCGAAACTAGTTACAAATGACATTTCTTTCTATAGAATGGTTACAAAACCTATAATTCTTGTAATGGTTATTTTTTGTTTATTTTAAATCTACTTTCCTTTGTTCCAATTGTTGCACCATGTGGTCACCTAATGTTTTTGTATTGTGTCATCAATGATTTCATCAAATGTTAACTATTATGTGAATTTATGTTTATAATTCCACATTGAAATTAGATGGCCACCCAATGACCTCAAGTTTTCAAATCCTCAAAAAACAAAAACATGTGCACTTCTTTTTTGACATGTGTGTAATCAAAATTGTTCCCATATCTAAATTAAGTGGCCACATGAGATTGTTTTTAACATTGAATTTTGTTCTTACAATTGAGTTGTGTGGTGATGCGATTTGATCTACTTTTCTGTCACCACAAAACAAGGCCACATTTGTAATTTACTTTCTAATTTACAATTAAATCATGTGGCTGCTTAGTCTTCTTTTTTTCTTTGTTCAAAAGAAACCATAAATTTTAGAAATATCAACACCACTTTAAATAATTCAAGATTGTAATTCCTATCTTTTGTGCTCACAATTATATGTTATGTTGACCCACTTTTTTTTATGCATTTGGTTTATTATTCCTTTGTATCAAAGTTCTTTATCACAATATTTTGAAGTTCTTTTAAAAAGTTTCATAGATTTAGGACAAAGGGTTTTTGAACATGAATCATAACATGTTTGATCATCAACCTAAAAATAAAGGACTTTGCAAATCCAAGAATTTACTATAAGACTCGGTCTTCAAATTTCATCAAATCAAAATCATCCTTGGGTTTTGTAATGTTCATGAATACGCAACAACTTTATGGTTTCAAAATCTTTTATTATTAAATTTGCAAAATTACACTAGAAGGAATTTCATTGTTTGTAACAAAAAAACAATAACTATAGGTCTTCAATGATTTTTATCAATGACTATAATCGTAAATATAACCATGAATATTACATATAAAAAGGGGCATAAACATCTTTGGGTGGACCCACTAAATGCCATGAACACAAAAATCAAGAAGATGACTAATGAAAAGATAGACCTAAGTGTAAATTCAAACACAAAATCTAAAAATAAAAAAAAAATTACAAGAGGCTAAAGACAAGAACATGAAGTGTGCAAATGAAAATGCAAATATTTTTTTATTGTGATAATACAAAAATGTAAATACAAAAGGTATAGAACAAGGTTATAAAACAAGATTATATTTTAGATTATTGTTGAACAAATTAAAAGTAATAAGGGGGTCCCACTTTTATTTAACTCTTTTGAAAACATAAGTTAAAAAAATTTCCATCAAAATTTCCATGTGCCCATTGATTTAAAAAAGTTTTAAAAAAGACTTCCTAACTACAAATGAACTACGAGTTAATTAAGACTAAATTATAAGTGAATTAAGAATTAATTAAAAATAAACTATTAATGAACTATGAGTCATGGATGAACATCCATATGAATGAACTCCATTTGCCATGTGAAAGTGATGTTCTTACAATCTATGTGATAAAAAAATACTTGACTTTTTAGAATGTAGATATTTCAATTTTTAAAAAAATTTAATTTTTTTTTGTAATTGGCAGTATTGAATGTTCAAAGTGTATGTACATTATTATGTAGTTTAAGGAATATCCTAGAGATTAAATTTTTTTCTCTCTCCATGTTTTTGAATGCCTATTTTCTATTGTTGAAAGTGTTGAAGGGGATTTATTTTTATAATTACATGCATTTTATTTTTGTGCTAAAAATAAAAAAACAACCTTCAAATCTTTGAAAAGTTACCAATCTATGCTTATGTAAGCAATCTTTTTCAAGCCCTTATTGATAGAAAACTTTTCACTTTCTAACTATGGATGTAACATTGCCTTTAAGTGCAAAGTGATGATTGACTAGTAATTAATATAAAAAATTGCATGTTTGTTATTTACCACCACTTTGTACTAAATCATAAACAATAATTTGTGAACTAAATGATTTGTGCATGTGTGAGCCTCATGTGTAATCCACCTAAAAGAACATAGTGATAGTGAGGAGCTATGGATAACCCAAAAAAAAAATAAAAATTATTAAAACTCTTTAAAAGATGCAAAAGAAAGTTCCCAAATTGCAAATGGAAGATGTTCTTTGACCAAGGAACAAGAAAGGTGACATGTATATGCAACATTGCAAAAAACATCTTAAATGAGCTCACTTTGATGGGGGTCATTGAGTAGTAGAAATTGAATGCCAACAACAAGCAAATCTTCTTCCAACTTTTGTTGCAATAAAGATTGTGTGATGGTGAAACTTAATAGACATGGGTTTCACCCAAATGAAAATATGTGTGCCATTCTAGAAAAGCCAAGCACGATTTTCACATCTATGGAACATGTTCCTTAATGGAATCTTAAGTAAATCTCAAGCTCTTTCTAAACAAAAACTTGATGGTGATGATGTATTTGAATGTGTGTTCTCCTTTGATTCAAAAGAAGAATATTTTATAATACAACAAAATTTTGAACATTCTAGTAATAAATTGTACTTATTAATCTATTGCCTACAATGAAGTTGGAACTCTTACTAATGTTAAAAAATGAAGTTGAAGGAGTCAAGTTTCTTGTATGAATTTGTAATTCTTATTGAAGAATAAAATTGTAGACTTCTACTCTTATGGTTTAGTGGTTTAGTTTTGTAGGTACTTCATTTTGTTGTGTTGGTAGTTTGTACTTGCAAAGGTTGTTTTAGTACTTCAATGAAGACTGTTGCAGTTGTTGGTTTAATATGAGAAGAAAATTCCATTTTTTTGGGGAAGTATGTTGGTCTTTCAAGTACTTGCATGCCTTATGAAATAATATTCTAGTGGTATTTCCATTTTATCATTTTACTCCTATCTAGAAGTCTTGTTTCAAAATACTAATAGTCAAGGTTCTTGTTTGTTTTGTAGCATTTGTGTACTTCATGCATTTATGCATTTGCCTATGATACGTTTGGTCGTATTTACTTTTTGTTTACCATAATACCATGGCAAGTTGAACATTTTGATGTTGAATAACTATTTCATTTTGAAGATCCCATGTATAAGTTTTTTTCCAAAAATCATTAAAAAATTCCATATTTTCCTTCACAAAATTTCCTTCTTTAAAAAACAGTTTCGAAAAATCTCAACGTTTCTTAAAACAATACAATTTAGTGTTGAAGCTGCCAAGGTACTTCATGGTAGTACAATTACCAAGGTTTCAAGTATGGCATAATCTATGCCTTCAAGTGGGTGCAGTGTTTCTTTGAAGCTCAAAGGAGTTGAATGTTACACACAATGTAATTATTTTTGCAATTGTGCAACAATTTACTAGTCATCATAATACAAGAAGCTGAGATTCAGTACCAACCCAAAGTACTTACAGTCTGCAACCCAAGCAGTTTCTGGCAAATGCTTAAACCACAAATCCTTTGTGCACTTGAAGATCCAAGGATTTTGTCTATGCAAAACTTGAGTAGATTTCGTTTCTCGAGGTTTTGTCTACCCAAAACTTGTCCCTCCAGAAGAATTACTGAACAATCGTGGTGACAGTGCTTTATTGAACAAGAATGTGTTGATTTAGATTACAACTTAGAGGAGTGTGGATAATTTTGTAAAGTGGATTGGCAAGAGGAAAGGTTCATCCATAATCAAAACCAAGCTCTATTGGAGCTAAGCAGTTTGAGAACATATCCTGGGTTGATTTGAGTTGCTTGTGCCTTTTGGGTTTTTGTGAACTCTTCAATTCCGGAGAATTATCATTCTTGACATTGATTTCATCTTTGGTAAGTAGACCCCAAAGTGACTTACATGAAGGAACCCAAATGTCAATATTTAGATATTGTTAGCAAATTATGAAAAAACAAACATTTGGGTAGTCACATCTTCACTAGGGTATGTCTTGAAATCTTGTATTTAACCCTGGCCTAAATGTCAGACCAACCTGATATGGGTTGCTTTTCAGTGTAAATTCTCACTGTCCTGATGATTAGGGTTTAAGACAATAAGTGAATTTCTTTTATGGATTTCCAGACATTATGGACTTTTCGTTTCCAAGTAAGCAAACCTTCAACTAGCCCATAACAAATTGTTTTTTTTTTTTTTGACATGGGACATGATTGTCAATTGGGAATTCACAAATTGCATAGAGCTAATAATCATCATAAGAGAAAAGAGGAGATTTGATGGAACTTATTTAAGGTTTGTAGTTGCAAGAATATGTAGGTTGTAGGCCAACAAGCATACTTGTTTTGCTGAAAAGAAAAGGCTTTTGCTTCATAATTTTGGGACCTACTACATCTGAGGGTGGAAACTTGGCATTCTTGCAGTTATACTTGAGACTCTTGGAATAAAAACAACTTCCTAACAATTCACAATTGAATACACAATAATTCAGAAAGGACTGGGAGACCCATTCAACTTTGGGGAAGTAAATGAATTATTTAACTGCATCATTCCAAAATATACACTCTACCTTTGAAAAAATGATACTTTTTTTGTGAGAAGATAGAAAAATTGCCTTAGTTAGCATTGGTAAACCGCGAGGTTACCGGCCCTTGTCAGGGCTGGGTTCTATATGTATATATTTACAGCAATTGAGGGGGAGGTTGGGCAATAAGGGAAGGACAAAAGGGGTAGGGTTAGGAGGAGCCAAGTGACCATGCGGTTTGCTGTTAAATGCTTATACCATGTATAACAAGGAGTGCATCACACTATGGCCTTGCCATTTACATTCAAAAGTATCTTAAGGCAAAAGAAGAATTATGGAAACTCAAATAGTTCACCATGCAAAAATATATCTAATCTTCAGAATATCCTCTAAAAGAAACCAAATTCCTTCAAAATATTATAACTCTATAACTAATCTCAAGTTACAACACAAGCCAGAATATCATCTTTCAAAAATCCTCATATAAAAATAGACCTATTATTTATTACCTAGGGGCCAAAATCCCTTAAGCTACTATACTCTATAATGAATCTAAACACAACAATATCCTGGCCTTGGTAGGCAAGGCCAACCAATAGAAAATAGAGTATGGTTTACACAAAGTTTAATGCACATAGGTGCATTCTGCCTCCTATTGAGTCACTAGGGACTCAATGAGCCTTTAGGCTCATCATCTGTAGGGACAAACTGGAGGCTGGATGTGCCCTAAGGTGCGTTCCCTAGCCTGTAGGACCACAGGTAGGTAGGAAAATTGATAATAGAGTGCAATAGGTAGGTAGGAAAATGGATAATAGAGCGCAATAGGTAGGTAGGAAAATGGATAATAGAGTGCAATAGGTAGGTAGGAAAATGGATAATAGAGCGGAATAGGTAGGTAGGAAATTATTTTTTTGCTGGTGCTGTATGTTGGGTAACACCCTCAAAGCGCAACACAAATAAACTCAAAGAACGCACCGCTCCTTGGGTGTTACCCTACTCATAAATACCTACAAAATTACTAGGTATGGTCCTTTTTACATAGACAAATCCTAATAATCACCTAATCCTCAACACCAAATGTGTTGGGGTTGGCTTTTCATACAGTACCCAACACACAACCAAGTCCAAAATGTATATCTCGCCCTCAAAGATGGTTGTTACAAAGTCTTTCTATCTACATAGGTAACAACTTTGAGCACAAATACCTAATAAAGAACCAAGCCCCAAAGGTGTGAGAGAGATAGATAGTGACTATTGACCAACAACACCCAACAACAACTTACCTTCCCACTCTTTGTGTATAAAGAGGCTATGATGTTTGTACCATATAGGACTCGCTAATTTGAAGAGATTTCAACAAGGAAAAACTTGAAGTGCATTGGAGTTTATCCATAAAGTCATCCCCAATATGAACCCTTGTTGAATCCTTTCGTTTCCATCTCATTCCCAGTTTAAGGGTATTTGCAATGTCGGCCAAACTGGGGATGAAAACACAAAAATTTGGGTGAACTATAAGCTGCCCAATTTTGGTTTGGGCTGTATGGGTTGATAGGTTGTAACATTCTAAGGTTTGTTTGGTTATATAGGCTTTAGGGTTCAACATTTTTAGGTGTTGGATTTTTAGGGTTTTAGGGTTCTGGGGTTATAAGGGTTTGAATGGCACTATTTGATGCATTTTTTACCCGTACAGAAGACATGAACTTTGTGTGTCATCAACACGATGGGATATGATAAATTCTGAAACGATACTCTGGGTCCCAAGAAGGCTTTTTAAACATTTGCGTATGATTTGTGGGTGTGCAAGATATTTAGATAAGCTCCATTGGCAAAAGCATTTGAGTGATTTTGTGGGGTTCAAGAATTCATGTATACATGATTAAAATATTGATAAAAATAAAGTGTAGGAGGGGAGTAGGTCTAGAGTTATATAGATTATGGGAAGAAGCACTAAGTAGTAGTAGATGGTGTGTAAATAGGAAACACTTTGTCATTGCATTCCTATCCCATAGCTACAATCAGTTCTGGGCATTTGAAAATTTTCAGAATCAAAACAACTGTGGGGTTTGGGTAGTCGAAAAAAAAATCAGATTGAAAGAACCATCCATTCACCATGTTTCTAAAGCTTCAGAGAACCATCGGGTTTCATGAAAGAACCAACAAAGACCTGGCAGTTTTAGGCAGATATATTTCCCAAAAAGAAAAATGAAAAGTCTGATAATATGTAATGACCGGGTATTTGTTTCTTTCTGATAACCGTGGTTATATATCAAAACTGTGTATGTTTTTTTTAATTTATTATTAACCACAATTATCAACTTAGACAGAGCATTAACCCAAAGTTGATTGCTGGTTCTGGTCTAGGTTAGTAAGAATTGGACTAAAACTGGGTAGGATTCTCAAAACCAAAATCAAGATTGAAATTTTTTTAGTAGAAGAAATGGACTTGAAACTGGATTCCTGAATTCCATTATGTATGTTTATTAAAATTAGTCTAATTATTTTTCAGAACCAAAACCAGAGATTCTTCATAAACATAAAGAATTGACTAACATGAGGTGGTATTACCTCCATAGTGTGTGATAGTGGAGAAGTAGGAGGTTAAAATGATAGGGATTTAGGGTTTTTGTGTGAAGAGGGTGTTTTCTGTCATTGTCTTGGTGCTGGAAATCACCATCTATCTTGTCATCTTGTGGTGCACAATATCGCTTTTGATGGGGAAGTTTTATGTTGACAATAAGTATATACCTTTAAGGAGGAACAAAAGTTTAGGGGATCAAGGTTATGTTGTTTTTTTTTTCCTTTTGTGTGATGGAAAATGGTGTGAGCAATGCAAGACTATAAGAGGTGTTGAGTTTTCCAAGCTAAACATCTTGTTCTTAGTAATTATAATTGTTGGTTTTTGTTGTGTAGGTCTTGTTTTGTTTGAAGAGATGGATATTGGGATGAGTGCCCATGAGATGCAACTAACATTTTTTGACTACAGGAATTCCGCTACGTTGGAGTTAGGAACAGAATGTTGGTCTTTAGTAGGGTTTTAGAGGCAGATAATGGAAGAGATCAAAAGCTCTACAAGATTTGTTGGTTGATCAATAGTGGAATTCATTGATAAAATTTGTTATGTTTGAGTTGAATTTTAATCATTTTTTGGGAGGGTTGAGTACCTTACATTGCCAAAATTCAAACCTAGGCTATTGGGGAAAGGGGGTCGAAGAGAAAGTAGAAAAACCTGAAGAACCATCTAGGGGAAGAACCTAATAAGCCTGATAATGCCTATAATGTTGAACCATGCCATGTTGAGAAAATAAGGTTCCACAACAGGAACATGGAATGTTGGGAAGGGCCCCACCCCTACACCCAAGGGATGATGATACACTAAAAGGGCTACAAATTGCTCAAGGAACCAAATCAGAATGAAAACTTGGGGGAGGCCCAAGTGTTAAAGAAGGATAGGGAAGAAGAAGGAAAGAAAGAAAGAAAGAAGAAAGAAGGAAAAAAAGGGAAGAGAGGAAGAAAGAAAAAAAGGAAAGAAGGAAAGACAAAGGGAAGAGAAAAAGAAAAAAAAAGAAAGTTCTCTAAAGTACTCTAAATCTTACAGCTGAAAAGTTAACACAACTGAACAGGTGTGCCCCTTTATTTTGAGAGGTGGAAACAAAAGGCTACACGCAATTGGAACTTTGCATGAACTTTTGCCACACATTACTCACTTTTGTTTGCTTTATTCTATCCCAAGGTTATATTCACTTCCCATTTACCACCAACTTCAAGTTCTATACCTACATCAAAACAAATAGTTATGCTCAAATTTTGCAAAAACATTTGAGAATTTGAAAATCTGAACTTTTCCACCCAAAAAAAAAAAGGGTTCATTAGGGGTGATCTAAAACTCCTTTACATTATTATTGTGCTAGAAACATGACCAATTTTTTGGCTCATATGAACTTAACAAATTATCATCATTAAAGCTTCAATCAAAATTGTTGTAAACATCACTCGGTAATCCCCTTTCCCATTTATATATACATATGCATGTAGGTGGGCCTTTACAAGTGCATTTTTTTACACCATGGTTTTTTTCCACATCTTGATTCTCAACTTCCACACCATCATACTCTTTACAGGCCATTAGATCAGTGGTGCTATTTAAAACCTAAAATTCATCCAAATTAGACTTTATATGCCATTAGACTTGTAGGAGCTATTGAAAACCTGAACTTGTTCAAATTACTGTGTACAGGCCATTATAATACCATATGCAGGTGAACATGCTCTAAAAACCTCTCTACTTGTGCCTACTAGCAAAGTTCAGACCAGCAATACCAACAAGAGTTTAAAATTTTCAGACCAGTGTGTTGGCTAGTTCTTCCTTCCTTTTGTTCAAAGAGAACCTTCCATCTGGATTTTGACACTTAAATTTTTTTTCATAGGTTTGTTCATCACTTAATTTTTTTTAATAGGTTTGTTTGTCACTTTAAGAAAATAAAATTCAATGTTTTTAAAATTTTTTTTTGCAATTTTCACAGTTCAATTTTTATGAGTAATTTTTCAGTAGGTTTGTTCATCAAATAATTTTTTTGTGATATGTTTGTTCATCACTTAAATTTTTTTCAATAGGTTTATTTTTCACTTTAAAATAATTTCAATGTGTTTTTTTTTTCGCAATTTTGACACTTCAATTTTTATGTCTAATTTCAATAGGTTTGTTCGTCAGTTTAATTTTTTTCAATAGGTTTGTTTATCACTTAAATTTTTTTTCAATGTGTTTTTTCTTTTGCAATTTTAACACTTCAATTTTTATGAGTAATTCTTCAATAGGTTTGTTCAAGAGTTAAAATTTTTTTTTTTCTTCGATAGGTTTTGTTCATCACTTAAACTTTTTTTGATGGGTTTTTTTTTTGCAATTGTTGATACTTAAAAAGTATGTATAAGTAAGTTCTCGAGGCACCTGCCAACAATAGTTGAGATGTTCAGACTTCAGACAAAACACCAACAACAATTCAAAATAAGAAATGTTGCATAAAGTCCCCCAAAAAAAACACCAAAAACTCACAAATTAGGTACATACCAACAACAAGCACTTTGGTGAGCATTTCCTCAAAATGTGGGACCAGTTGAAAACTACATCACTTCCTGCTCTAATGTATCTCCCCAAAGCTTTAACACCACTTTAAGAGGTCTGTGTCTTTACACACAAAGTGCAATCACAAGAAAAGAGGGGTGAGGAAAACTGGAGAAGAAGAGGACAGAAAGTGGGAGAGAAGAAGAGAGATCCAATACTGGCAAGAAACAGAAGAACAAGAGAAGGAATTGATTACACAAACATAATTTAGCCACAAGAGAAGAGAAGAGAAGAGAAGAGAAGAGAAGGGCAGATAAGAAGGAGAAAGAGAGCAGAGAACTATAGAAAGATCAAAAAGGAGAAGAGAGTAAAAACAACTAGAGAAGAGACAAGAAGTGAAAAGAAGACTAAGAGATTAGAGTATTACAAGAGGAAAATAGATAGGAGAAAAAAGAGTAGAGAAACCAATTGGAGAATAAGAGATGAATCAGGAAGTACCCAAAAGGGGAGGAGAAGTGGAATAGACACGAGAAGAGGATTGAAGCCAAAAAGGAGGAGTTTTGAGAAGGGAAGGAATTATATAAACATAAAGAAAAAATTGAAGAAGAAGAAGAAGAATTGAAGAATTGGAGGATTGAAGAAGAATTGGAGAAGAAGAATTGGAGAATTGGAGAAGGAGGAGGAGAAGAATCACAGGGCGTTGGACTTGATCTGGGATTTGGGTGAATTGGAAAAAGAAAAGGTTGAGGAAGCTGAGAAATGAGGGAGATGGTGTTGACAGGAGGTGAGCAGGCAGTGGGTGGAGATCAGCAACAGCAGCAGAGATGGGTGTTGGTGACTGGGGGAGCAGGCTATATTGGGAGTCATACAGTTTTGCAGATGTTGCTGGACGACTACAAGATTGTGATTGTGGACAACCTTGAGAATTCCTGCGAGGAAGCTGTGCACAGAGTTAGAGAATTGGCTGGCAACAATGGCCAGAACCTCACCTTTAAGCAGGTGTGATGATGAAGCCCAGTCTAAAGTGTAGCACATGCATGCATGCAACAACTCCCACAAGAATCTTCAGACCCTGTCCCTCTCTTATCAATTCCTTTATATTTCTTTCTTCACTTCTTGTTCTGGAGGTTGGTTGCATGTTGACAAAATTCTTTTCATTTGAGCAAAATCTAAACTTGTCAAGGAGAAGCTGAATTTTCCACAAAGACAGGTCTACATAATTTTTTAGTGTGATACTAATACATGGAGAAGAACTCTGAGCTTGCAGGTGGATCTTCGTGATAAGGATGCATTAGAAGAAGTCTTCAAGACTTTCCGGTAATGCTTTGTGCATACTGCAAATTCATTTCTGGATTGTACAAGGAGTCTGTGAATTGCTTGCGAGCAGCTTTTGTGAATTCCTTGTCCAACTTTGAGGATTGGGCATCAAATTCTTTCAGGACATTTTTTAGGAGATTCCAAGCTGAAAACTGACAAAGAAAGAGCCTCGGATTGATTGCTTGGCAGATTCAATGCTGTCATTCACTTTGCAGGCTTGAAAGCTGTGGGCGAAAGTGTTCGCATGCCTTTGCATTATTATAACAACAATATAATCGGTACTTTGAATCTCTTGGATGCCATGACAAGGCATGGATGTAAGCAGGTAAAAAAAAGCTACTGCTTCTTCTCACAGTGCTCTCCAAGTTTCTTCTTCTTCTTCAGAGAATTGTAATTGTCTTGTGATATCATCTCCATCTCCATGATGGAGATGATATGGCCTGCATGCAGCTTGTGGATTGACAGTTGCAACCCTAAAGTATAGATTTGCAAGTACAAATCTGTCTGTCTTCCTCTTCCCATTGTTGGTAATCTTTTTCTTGGCTACATGTGTACGTATGTCCATTTTTGCAGATTGTTTTCTCATCATCTGCCACAGTTTATGGACAACCCAAATCTGTGCCTTGCACTGAAGAATTTCCTCTTGAAGCCACCAACCCATATGGCCGTACTAAAGTAAGCTTGAACATGATTGGGTCCTGGGTTCTCACTTGGTTTATCATCTGACATTGTGTAGTTCTATGATCAATGCAGAATAGTGGGTTGATCAAGATGCTGGGTTTTTACAGGTTTTGGGTTCCTTTGAATCAAAATCACTGAGTGCAGTTTGTGTTTTCATCTGAATCATGCAGCTCATTATTGAAGGCATCTTGAAGGATGTTCATGTAGCAGATCCCACTTGGAGGATTGTGTTACTCCGCTTTTTCAATCCAGTAGGATCACATCCAAGTGGCAACATCGGGGAGGACCCCCGAGGTGTCCCAAATAATCTGATGCCAGTTGTGCAGCAGGTTGCAGTTGGCAGACGCACAGAGCTAACAGTGTTTGGTAATGACTACGACACCCGAGATGGCACAGGAGTGAGTCTTCTTCTGAATCCGCCCCTGGAACTTCTTTCAAGTTGGACATTTTAAAGGCCCTGTGTTTTATTCTGGGATCTGCGTCATTGTATGTCTGCTCAATTCTTTCTGCTAACTAGTCTTGATTTTAGTGTTGAGAATGATTTCCAAAGGGAGAGAGAGACATTGAATCTGTGTGTTGGGGTTTTTTTTTTTTCAGGTGCGTGACTATATTCATGTCATGGATTTGGCAGCTGGTCATATTCAAGCTCTTCATAAGCTATTCACTACTCCTGACATAGGTAAGGGAATTTGTGCTCAGACTTCATCACTTCGAACTGGTTCTCTTGGTGTTTTTGGAACTTAAAAAGCTTCAAGAAATATAAAAGGGCATGTCAAATGTTGGTTGAAAAATTGACTATGAACTGTTCCATGTTCTTTAGTTCATTTTTTAATCCAAATGCACCTCTGGTTTTTTTGCTTCTGCAGGATGTGCAATTTACAATCTTGGAACAGGGAAAGGCACATCTGTTTTAGAGATGGTTGCTGCATTCGAGAAGGCATCTGGGAAGGTCTAATATCAGCTTTTTGGGTCTCTCTTATCTGTTTAAATTTTCTCCGTTTTCATTGCTTGCTGGATTCTTCAAGGATATCATTGTATAATTTCAGACAATAATATGCAGATGTCTTCAAAACATGTTTGACTCAGTTCACAAAATGTTTTGCTAATATGGGCTGCATTTGGGATCAACACTGTGATCAGAAAATTCCTTTGCGATTCACGGATCGTCGACCAGGAGATTGTAGCGAGGTTTATGCTGCAACAGAGAAAGCAGAAAAAGAGCTCGGATGGACGTAAGCCTCCATGATTAATTATTCAGCTTGATTGTAATACTGTGTTATCAATCTTTGAAAAAGGTGCAAGTTCTCTTGACTAATTGAACTGAAAGATATTGATGTTCAAGGGTCTTGTTGGATGTTGAAGAATATTTGCCCACTGGTTATTAATTTCCAAGAGGAGGTCCTTGGAATATATGCAGAGCCAAACTTGGTATAGAGGAGATGTGCCGTGACCAGTGGAATTGGGCAAGCAAGAACCCATATGGGTATCAAGCTGCTGCTGCAAGCTCCAATGGATTGTCAAAAGCAACGCAGAATGGGCCAACTGTTGACCACAACCTGACATTGCATGGAGAAGCAATTACAAGCTAAAAAGCACTCCTCAGCCAACATAGATCTCCAAAATTCTCATTTTTGTGTAGTAGAAACACAAATCCAAGTTCTTGTACCCCGAGCTTCCTTCCTTCCACATATGATTTTACAACCTCCAAAATAGCTTGTTACAGGATGTCAGGTTACTTTGAGATTTAGGCACCCAAGATTTTGAGAGATTTTTCTCGGTGTTCTGGAATCTGAATAATAATAATATTGCGGGTAGCAGTTTGGACATTATATGGAGATGTGAGATTTTAATGCAAACCCAAGTTGTGGGCTTCATGGGACATTGAACTCCAGTAGAAAATATGGAAGATGGGAGGCAACTAGTGCGGAGATCTAGGAAAGCTCAGAGGGGGGAACAAAATATGCATATATAATTTTCATGGTTGTCACACTTTGATTCTTGGTACATGAGGATTAAACATACAGAATTTGTACAGGAAAATTTGTACAGAATTTGCTTGTTTTACAGTGGTCTCAGTTGCGCACTTTTGGGTTCCTTTGTCAGCTGCACAAGTTTCATAGCTCAGGCTCAATGATACATGACAATGAGAGATGATCACTACGCCGCTTGGAAAAATTTCCAACAGAGTTTGTAACAGATGAAAACATGAGATTCCAATAGTTTTATGCCATATTCATGTCATATCATGTAATTTTTGCAACATGAAATCATATGAACTTTCCATTAAGTCTGCAACATGAACATCATTTGGAAATTTTATCAGCATGTCACATGAAAATATTAGAATGTAATTTGCCTTGCATTATTTCAAGATTTATCATAACCATATATGGTGTCCATTTTTGTCAGATTATAGAATTAAAATCGTGTAACATTTTTGACAAATCTAAGATCATGCAATCCACAAATGAGTCGCATAATTCCCTCATGCATGATGCAACATTGTGATGGTTTGTGAGGGTGAAGTAGTATTAGGGTCAAATTGTGATTTGATCTAAAATGAATATTATTTTGTTAGATTACTATACAAATTTAATTAGGATCATATTGATGATGATTTGAGCCATTTTGATATTTTGAAATTTTAATACTCATAGTTTTATATCGATTAAGATAGTATTTTTTTACAAAATATTAAGGCATTGTCATAGCTCATTCACACTAGAAAAACAAGCATCCACTACAAAATGCCACAAGTTACATTGAACCTTCAAGTAACATACAAACAAATCCCTCTTCTAATAATTATTTAGGATGAATTATGCAAAGCTACCTTATGGTGCAAATGGTTTTGTCCAATGTTGGGTCTGTATATTGATTATAACATATTAGCCAAGTGAAAATTTTAAAAGTTGAAAAAAAACAATGAGCTTCATATATTATTAGCCTTGAAATTTTTCAAGGGTGATTGATTTGCAATTTGTCAATTTAGGTAAAGGGTAAATGACCCACATTTGCATTTTCACATTGTAAGAGAAGCGCTAAATGTTTACCCTTCATCCATATTTTCTCAATGCTTATTAGTAGGACATGTAAATTAATAAATGGTAGGATGAAGTGGAATATGAACAATATGTGCATAGATAGGTATGTCCAATGTTATTTCTTTAATGAAAAATATTTCATGAAAGTGGTGAATCTTTGCTGAAAAAATATTTTTTAACTCAAAAAATACAAATCTCCAAGTTTTCTCCAAAAAGATTTCACCCAAAAAAATGGCAAAAAATAAGGGGGTATGCCATGTTGGCAACTGGTGAAAAATAGGTGGGCCTTGTATGGTTAATTTAATGAAAAACATGGAAACTCAAAATAGTTATTAATCAATCACCACAATTTGAACAAATCCATTGCAAAATTTGGGAATACACATAATTTGTAATATAATTATTGCATTTACCCTCTTTTCACCCACCTCAAAATATTTACATGTCCAAAACATAAATGTAACCCCAAATATTTACTAATCAACTAGGGTAGAGAAATTAAGTGAATTTGAACAATTACCATTAACGGGTGGCGCAAGTAAAAGGGTGGCATAAAATTTCCTTCATAGGCAAGCTCCATTTGTCATCTTAGTATATATTCACCAATTTATAAATATTGAAGTACCTAGCTTGGTTTGGCAGTAAGGTGCCTAATAATAATTATATTATTGTCATGTACTTTTGACAATAATAATATTATGATTTTATGATTAAGCATTATACTAAATAGTGAAGCTAGTGAGCTTGAGAGTTTCTTTTAGATTTTATAGTTTTTTTCATAATTTTTGGTAATTCCAAAAATAATTTGTAACTACCTAACCAACCTAGGGTACAATATGTAAGGACTCATTCCCTGACACAAGTTTTGTCAACTTATTAAGGATTATGACAAAGGAATATCTAAAGAAAGTTTTGCCTAAAATCGAGTAGTTTTTAGATCCACAAGAAAAAATGATCACAAATCAGTTATGCCTTTCACATGGCACCCATTTAAAACTCTTATATATATATATATATAAACTTCCTTATATGCCCACATTTCCAACAACCAATTAATTTGATGCAAACAATTTAATATTTGTTTCACATATGTATATGATGCATTAATGGAATTTGAAGTGTAAAGGCTACTTTCAAAATGACGGGTCAAATATAAGAATTTTCACTATCTTTTTATTTCCAACTTAAAAGCATCTCCACCCATCAAGGCATGCATTGGTATTTCTCACATTCATTATTATTTATTTACATATCGCATGGCCAACCCATAAACTTGAAGTGGGAGCTTAAAAAGTGGGAGATCACACTAATTACAAAGCAAGTGAACTAATCAATTAATATGGACAATCCACAATAGGATTTAAACTATGTAGAGGTTTTTGCAAACCACCACCAACATCATGTATATGTTGTCCGAGACCCTTTTTTTGAACCAAATCATAAGCTTTTACTATTATACATTCAAAACATGCTTTTATAGTGCGTGAGTGGGGATGCTCTAACCAATGACATTTTGTTTGTGAGAGCTTCCAAAATCTTTGGCTCAATTGTAGAGCTTGGTGATTAATGTAAATGTGATGAATTGACTATAACAACCTAGAACACAACTTAAACACAAAAAAAATCAAAATCAAACCACAACATAACAAGGTACAAATATAACATAGACCCAAGTTCAACACAAAGGGAAAATAAGATGTGTGAAAACCATAGATAGAAAAATGTAAAATTGAACCTTAATATTGCACAATGATAAATTGGAAAGCAAAAAGGAAAGCATATGAACTACATATATTCATACTTATCGGATTATGATTGTTGAGTTCTTTTCTACAATTAGTAGTCTTTGTGCTAAATTGACCCAAAGTATATTAAACTTCTTTCAAGGTCACCCATCCCACTATTATTCAGATTGAAGCAGGTTAATTTAAAAATTCTTTTGAAAAGACAAATTTTTTAAAAACTTAAGTGATTTCCAAAAATGAAAATCATTCTAAATTCAATAACTTTTGCTTTACTGACATCATTCAGACTATGTCTCTCACTTAAATGGCCAAGTTGAGCATGTATGTTCACCAATAGCTTTCTCTCTTCAGGCTTGGGTACCAACAAGCCTTTGTACTATAATTCAACCTCTTCTTTATCACAAAGTCTGATGACTTACCCCAAATCAACTTGCTGCACTTATTTAATGTCAAGTTAACACATTTCATCCCTCTCCATTCTTCTTCCTTTCCTACTGGAGAGAGAGTCATCACCTTCATATCTAGTATTTCAGCTTGAAAGTCCTCATCCTCTTTAGGCATTCCAACAAGATTCCTACTTAAGAGTGTCAACATTTGTGTGTTTGCCTCCTACCCTGTGGATGATCTTGAAACTAAAGTCTTGGAGCATATTCACTGAGCATCCCCTCCTGCCATGGGCGTCTGACACAGTAACCAACCACTCAAGTGGCTTGTGGTACATGCACAGAATATAATATATGTGGTGTAGATATTGCCTATAGTGAGTGCATCACAACCTAGATCAATGCGTAACATTCTCCCTCCATTGGGTGGTAGCTTTTTTGGCTCTCGGATAGGTCTTTACTTGCATAAGCCACAACCACTTCCTTTCTCCCATCCTTCTAACACAAAACAGCCCCCACTCTTTTGGTGGACCAGTCTACATCCAAAATGAACATCTTGGTGAAATCAGGTCTCACCAAGATTGGAGCTGACATTGGGCATTTCTTCAACTCCTCAAAAGCCAATTGACAAGCCTTACTACTGACAAAAGACACTTTGACAATTACTTTGAACTGATGCATGTTTGTTTGTTTCAGCTCAAACAAAGATGCACAAAGCATCAGCTCAAACAAAAGGTCCTACCACATGAACTTAACCTCTGATAAAATTCTTGTCATAACCTGTGAACCCTAGGAATGCCCTCATGTTTGTTGGAGTTGTAAGGATTGGAAAGCATTGTACTACCACCATTATGCTTGGATCAGGCCAAATTCCAACAGCATCATCTAAGTGGCCCAAAAGCACAATGTCAAAAGCTCTAAACTTACACTTGGAAGGGTTAAGCCTCATGTTCACCTCTTTTCATCAACTTAACACCCTGCATAGATGTGGTAGATGCTCCTTCCAGAATCCAGTCCAAGCATGGATGTTGAGGTCATCTACAAAAACCATCACAAAACTATCAATCTCATCCCTGAAAATCTCATCCATCACCCTGGAAAAGGTGCCAATGGCATTTTTTAGGCCAAATGGCATCACTAGCCATTCAAAAAGTCCATTCTTGGTGATCACTGTTGTTTTCTTTATATCTTCTGGAACCATTCTGATCTGCCAGAAGCCAGGATACAGATCATGAGCTGAAAATGTTGTGGATTTTCCCAACTATGCTAAGACATCCTCTATTAAAGGCAAAGGGTATGTATGAATCATGCCTTGTTTGTTGATATAGAGGTCTGTAGTCTCCACAAAACCTTTTGGGTCCATCCCACTTTGCTGGCAATGTCACCTTGCAGTCATGTTCCAAATGACTAGCACACATCCTCCCAATTTGCATCAAAGCCTCAATCTGTTTTTTAACATCCCCTTCTTACCGATTTTTGAGAGATGGTTGGGTATAATGTGGCATGGAAAGAAGCCTTGCATGTTAATGGAATATTCTCCAATTAGGCGACATCCAAGCTCTCCCTTATTCCATGCAAAGACATCATAAAACCCCCTCAACAACTCCCACAGTTCATCAACTTTCTGCATATCCATTTTAAGGCTTACTTGAATTTTCCTTCTTAAGTCCTACCACCATACTTTTTGCTTACTTGCATCCTCAGGTGTTTCCATTCTTATTGCTGCAACTCCTTCCATCAATGCCTAGGTGGTTAAAGTAACTTTGATTGTGGATTCACCATGCTTCTACTTCAGCTCTTGCATCCTGCATTTTTCTTCCTTCGTAACCCAACTAAACTACTATGAGAAGTCATCCTCCTCCTCTTCAAATGCTTCTTAGATCCTTTTTTACTAGTCCTGCAGCAACACACCAACTGATTGCACTGGTCTCTTTGTTTTGATCAAGGAATCAAGCCCTTCATCCTTCATCTCCTCCTCCATCTGTCTTGAGTCCAGAAAAGACCTCTTCATTAAGGGGTCCTTTCTGTGGTTCAATAGTTTCTCTCATAAATTTTTTTGAAAGAAGATGCCTTTGATCTAAGTTGGCTTCTTCTGTCACTAACTTTTTCAAGGGCATGTGTCTTTGTTCTGCTGTTGCCACCTTTTCTGATAATGCCCTTAGGTACATTTGCTCCTTTTTCACCTCTTTAGCTCCATCTGGGAAATCACCCAAATACAAGTGTTGTCTCTGCAAATGGACACTCCCTTTAACAAGCTTCTGGAGTCAGGTGACCCCTTTCAACAAATCTCATTCCTTTTGCAAAAGTTGCCATAGGTAACTGTGTTTGTTCTGTCCCATCTAACAACTTCCCTGGACACTGGCTCCCCCTTCCTCCTTTCATCCTTTTTATAAAAACCTTGCTAAAGCATATACCTCTCTCCCTCTTGGGCAACTCCTGCTGCAGAATTTTCTAGAAACAAATGCCTTCTTCCCACATCTTTGGCTGCTTTTGAAAAACATTCCAGAAACAATTGCTTCTGCTCCCTCCCAACCTCATTTAGACTTGATGATTCCTTCAAAGACAAATGATGGATCCCCCATAGCTAATGTCTTGTCCTTGCCTCTTGTTCCAACTGCTGCCATTCTCCAGTTCTGACACTTTCATGTAGACTCAACAATCCAGATCGATTACATCCCTCCCAATCATCAGAACCGACATCGATCTTTTCTTCATTCCCGCTCTCACTTTCTTCACACATTATAGTCATGGGCTTTATTGTAATTCCATATTCATCACCACTTGTTAATGAAGAAACAACATTTATGGTATTTGGAGATAATACTTGGAAATCTAGGCCAGGACTATTTGTAATTTGGATAAGACCTCTCTCAACATCCACTACAGACCCAATTTTCATGAGAAAGTTCAAACCCATCAATAGGTTGTATCCATCAATGTCTAAAACCATGAATGTCATGAAACATTTAGTCCCAGCCACTCTCACAAGCAAATTCTCAACTCTACTCATTGCCTATGTGATTATGCTTAACACAGTCTTGTAGCTTTTAGAGCCCACTACCAAAATTCAAATGCATGAATCCTAGATCCCTCATTGTGCTAGTTGAGATCACGGACATAAAAGCCCCTGCATCAACTAAACCATCTACTTGATGCTCACCAATCTCAATAGAAAGGTGAAAGCTTCTCCCTTTTCCCATGTGATTCAAACATATTACCTCCTTGTGCAACACACTAAGTTTCCCCACAATTTGCACTTTTGCTTGTTCTTCCTTCTTCCCAGCTTGACCAAACCCTCCAAGTACTCCAACTCTCCGGGGAAAATGAGATCCTCCCCTTCATGAAATGCATAAGAATTTTTGACCTCATAGCTGTAGCTTGATTTGTAATTTGGTTTTAATTCCTAAGTATTTTATTTTTATTATGTCTCTCTCTAATTTTGAAGAGGGCTTCTGAATTTTGTTATGGCCTTTCTTCACACCTACTTTGTTCCATCCAAAACAACATAACTTTGAATTTTTTTTTTTTGGTTGTTTTGTTTTTGGGCTGGAATTTGATAACATGGACCATCACACTAATACACTTATAATGGGCTTTTGGTTTTGTTTTTTTGTGTTTTCTTGTTTATAAAGCATTCACAACGCCAAGGGCACATGCAATTGTGCCACCAGAGAAGTCATTGTTGTAAAGTTCTTTTCTTATTAATTTATCTTTGTTATGGGGATTTATATTTTCAAAGGCTGTGACGGAAAGATTTAAAGACTAAAACTCATTTTGACATTGTTGAAGAGATTTGGCATATCATGCTTGAAATGTTGAACAGAAAATATTTGCAACATATAGAATGGCATTTTCAGCTGACAATACTTATTTTTCATTGTGTTCAAAATCATCCAAAAAAGAAGATTGAAGAAACCATTCCAAATTTGATGATGTAAGGCCTGAAGTACACATATGGTATAATGTATTGGATGAGGTAGTGTTTTTTGACAAAATCCTTGAAGGAATATCTACTAGGGCAGTTTGACCATAGGCCCAAATTACAAGCTACATGGATAGGCATTTTCCAGTATTTAGTGGGTGAGTTTTTTACCCTGATAATGCCCATGGGTAAATTACATATCCTAACTGGTTGATAGTTTTTTTTTTCTGCTACCTACTATTGCCATACCCAGCTGGTAAATCTTTCTGACTTACCCTTGTTTTATACTACTTGATTAGAATATATTTAGGTTTTACCCTCACTTGAGGGGATGTTTTATTGAGGGTGAGTAGAAACGGGTATATACCAAAATCATCAACTAGCATCCTTTGCCCTACACCATGTTATGGAGTAGTTCAAATTATAGGGTAGCCTATAGGGTAAATATAAGGTAAATGATAAAAAAAAATTTGCCTTTAGTCTATGAATAATGTAAAAACATGGGTCAGTCTGGGGGTTTTTTTCTTCAAATTGCTTAAGTAGGTCCAGAGGTGAGGATACTTAGCATTAATTAGCATTAAATGGCGATTGTCCTCAGTGGGCTATAGTCTCTTTTCAAAATTTTGCTTAGTACTGGCAACCTCTCTGTGAATGGAGTGTCTAAACGTGACAACTTGTGCCAGTTTTCTCTCAAAATATGGCAAATTTTGCAAAGACCATTCAAAAATAATCCTTTGTAGGATTGGCAGACCTCTTGTATTCAGGTTATTCAGGTTTAGAGTTTAGGCGAAATTTCACCCAAAAAAAACACTGGTCAGTCTACTACACCCATATCCAAATTGTTCAGTTTACAAAGCTTGTATACCTTTATCTGGTTCGGAAATGTTTTTGAAACTTATATACCTTTAGTCAGCTGATATATTTTGTGAACAATTATAAAACTCATGCCTAGCTCATATATTCAAATCCATGTACACTAGTGTTTAGTGGGTACCAGGTTGGAACCTTGGTATACACCAGTGTTGTCCAGGTAAGCACTTGAGATAATATTAGCTTAATACCAGAGCCATACCAGTCTCAATACTAAGGTATACACTTGCCACATGCCAGCTAAACTTCAGCCTTGGACCCTAATACAAAGATCAGGTTGGAATGAAAGCTTTTAGAAAGATCCAATAACAGTACTAGTAGGTTCAGCTCCTATGTTCAAAAGTTGATACCCGGCCAACACTGGTACACATCCAAATCTAGAGCTTTCCCTTCGTGGGTTGCATTGAACGGAAATTTGTGATGAAGGGTTAGAAGAAATGGCTTTTTTATGTGTCTTCAAACCTTATTAGGCAGACCCGATGACAAAGATGGGATCAAAATGTGAATATCCCTGTATATATATAAACAAGGATGGAAATCCATCCACCGAAAGTACAAAGCATGTCACAGCCAATGTAAACACACAAGGAAAATGAAGACCATCAAAACAATGTAAACACACTAAAGGAAAAGGAAGACTATCAAACCAGTAGTAATGAAGTGGAAGACATAATGTTAAAAGAGCATCCTTTGCCACAAATCAGCTGGTGATGGAGGTGCACTAGTTGGTATGTGTGGAAGAGATGAAGAACTGTGATTAAGCATGGGAGCCTACTAAGTAATCGCGATGGCTTGTGCACAATGTAAGGCTATTAACATTTGTTGCTTATAATGAAATATAAGCATTGAAGATACTAAGAAGGTCTGTTGATGACCAACTACATAGGCATGTACACAAGTAGTTATAAAGGAATCAAAACGAGGATGGAGACAACCATAGGTCTCTATGGCAAGGGGAATGAAATCATCTCCTATTGTTCGTTTTGTGTAAGATCATGCCTTGTCTTGAATGGCAACTGTCGCTACATGCATTGTCATTGTCGAAGCATGCTGCACCAAATCTGGACGAGTCGGATCAGTAATGACAATGTTCACCATCGTTTGAAAATTGTTTTTTAATGATGACAATATCCACTTGTCTTCGTGTGTGGTGGGGGAAAAGGTGAAAAACCTCTTTTTGTACATGAACCCCACTTTTTGATGTGACAACTACAATGGTATTTCGAAGCATATCATTGGTTGCAATGTGTTCATTCCCACATGGGCAATGTAACAAATGGATACCCAAATCATCAATGGTATGATGACACTAACATTGTGAAACATGCGGAACTATAGGATGTGGTATATTGAAACAAATATGAAGTGCCATGAAAAAATGGGCAGATGATAAATAGAATGAAAAGTAGGACAAACTAATAACCAAACCCCTATTGCTAGACCTGCACAAGAATGAAGATGTGTTCGCACAACATCCAAAGGAGCATCTATTAAAAGTGAAGTAAATTTCTATTCATGTAGTTGGTCCATCAAAGAAAACTGCATTTGAAAATATGATTGCATTATTAAATTCTCAAAAGGTAAGACATGTGATTGGACGACCTCAAGTAATAATGCATGAGTATCTCATAATGTGACATGGAAGGGATAAATACCGGTCTATACATGTGCCATCACTTTATGAAGAGTAGGGTGATCATTTTGCTAAAAATGAGAAACTGGTGCAAGAGCGATTAAAACTTAATAATTTAAAAAGGTAGGGGCATCATGTTGGACCAGTGTGGGAAGGCTTAACCACCTTAAAGAAGTAGGAAGAGTGACCTAACAATGAGCCAAATGGCCCATTATGGTGTCAAAGGATCTTGACCTTAATAGTTTTTTTAACATAATTATAACTATGGTATGAGCATCAAATTCGGTATATAATGTTATAAGATACCTGGTGATGGAAATATTGTACACTATAAGTAGTTTGGCCATTGGGCATAACAAAATGAAACATTGCAAAAACTACTTGAAGATCTGTTGTCACAACCCCACTTCAAGGGAAGTGTGAGGTCGTCACTCACACTCCCAAAAATGGGACTTGGGAGTCCTGCGAGAGTCTCAAAAACTCAGAGCTCAATTGCAAGGGCCAAAACACCTTGCATTGAGGTGTTCTTTATATCGTTGGAAAGGCCTCAGAGTATAGATGTCCAAAATGGCCTTGCATGAGCCATTTGGACATCTGCAGCACAAGTTATGGGCGAAAAAAGGGTCGGGAGTCAAACTGCCAGTTTGACTTTCGACTACTAAAAGTCAGGAATCGACCCAATTCCGGTGTGTTCAGGTGGAGTGCGACACATCGTTGGAAAGTTCTCAAGGAGAGCTACAAGTTTGCCTTGTCCCAATCAGAGGTCAGAGTGAGAAGTTATGAACGTTCAAAGTCCCGGGAGTTCCAACCGAAACATTTTTGGGACTCCATTTTGGGAGTCTCGGGAAAAAGTGCCATTCGGATGCAAGTGCGGGGGAGAGACGCAGAGAATACTATATGGGGGAAGGTGGTGGCTTCCCTCGAATCTGGGCTATGGTGAGTTAAGTGAGTCCAAGGTTGCTTGTGGCTTGTCCTAACACCAAAAGTGTGCAGAATGAATTTTAATCAACTTGTTAGTTGGATTTGGATGCAGGACTGAATAACTAAGTAGCTTGTCCCTCTTCCTAGTCTAATCTCGGAGCTTTCAGCACACCCTCTCACCCCCTTTAGTGCTGGAAGTTGGGAGCGATGCCAAGTTCCAACTACTTTCGCTCTTTCACATAGTTGGACCCTTTTTGGGTCTAACAAGGAACTTGGGGCCGCGTCATCTGCCAACATAGGAAGGTTAATGATTGTATTAAAGTCCTTTTGGAGTGGTTTTGATACGAAGGATTCCACAATGGCAAAAAACCTACTGGAACACCGAGAATATGAAAACCAGACTTAGGTGTAAGAAAACCTAGAGGAAGTGATATAAATTGGTCTAACCCTTAGGATACTGAACTACATTGAAAGTCCTAGTGCTCCAAATTGCTCCTATAGTCGCAAAAAAAAACAAGTAACACATCTAAAATAGAACCAACTATGTGCATATCATATGCCAATGAAGGAAAAACGCAAGTAGGGTGGGCTACTACAATAGAACGGAGAACGCGAAGATGAACTAATGCAAACAACACTCCTCCAAGGATCCCCCTATTATGTACTAGACCCAAATGAAATAACAGTGAAATCCCCGTGCTTAGGAACCTCCGAAAAACATAGCGAAAATGGGCGTGCGTAAAACTGATATACAAATGGGAAAAGTTGATCCAAGGTGCCAATAAAAGACTGTAGTTCTTGAAAAATGGTTGTTCAGGATATTATATTAAACACGTTTTGAACATCCACTTGTAATACCACCCATTTCGGCTGTAGATCCAACATATCTTTAACCCCATGAACCACTATTTCGCATCCACTTGGCATTGTCGCCCCAAACTAGTGTGGACTATAATGTTCTACAAATGTATCCTTGAATTGAATAGCTAATGTGTGGGCAACTAACTAATAAATCACCTCTTCGATCGTAATGGGGTGAATGCCTCTAGCTTGTTTTTCCAAAATTAATAGTCGTGATGCAACAAGTATGTTTTTTCAGAACCATTTATGATAATAGGTGAGTCTAGCCCCTTATTTCTAGAATGTCCCTGGGGTTTACCCAATGTAAAGCACAATAATGTTGTCATGAAACTAAACCTAGGTAGTTCATGAGGCATAGGAGGGGGAGTGTTCCTACTCCATTAAAATTGAGAAGGATCTTAACCCATTTAATCCTTCTCACTTGTAAGGAGTAGAAATAATGTCCATATATTAATCAGTGTTGTGTGTGTAAGTGGTTTAAGATTTTCACTCTAAGTAAGTGTAAAATCCCATAATGATTTTTAGTTACACTACGTGTAAATGTCTAATGTTCATCATCTACATTCATGTAAGTGTAATCATATAACAGCATGAGGCATTTAAATGTAAGTTTAAAAT
>Ga0116231_10000543_pt1 | contig 67106 bp, 36 predicted proteins | sample S1TSphgellanicum_2_FD_89695 | JGI IMG/M metagenome (GOLD analysis project Ga0116231, IMG submission 89695) | Host-associated microbial communities from peat moss isolated from Minnesota, USA - S1T2_Fd - Sphagnum magellanicum MG | ecosystem: Host-associated > Plants > Peat moss > Unclassified... | reverse complement strand
TCATAATCTACCATATTATGCAAACATTTTGAAAAAATATGCTCCAATATTACCATGTTGAAGTTTAAACATGGACACCCTTGGAAAACAATGCAATGTGACAACATTTTTGGCCCCCATGTAGTGTGTTTTCACCCTTTAGGTTAATCCCAACAAGTTAACAGACTACACTACTATGTGAGCTCAAGCAATGGTCACGCATGCTACGTCCTATGATGTGTTGGTTGGAGGTGTGGTGTTACCATTGATTTTTGGGAGGAAACTACATATTATCGTCCAAGTTGGCAAACAGGAGTTATCCACAAGGCTTCATTACCAATGAGATTCATTGGGGGGCGAGTAAAAAAATCTAACAAGTCAATTATGTTGGTTGGATTTTCAAGCCTTCCACATGGACTTGAATTGTTGGAAGGTAATGTCCATGACCAGGATGCCAATCATTCCAATTTCTCCATTGGATCCTAGGCCACCGTGGGGCACATTAATTGAACTCTAGGCATCGACTAGTCATTATATTCATCAAGCTTGGAACACTTTGCTATCACCAAACCCACAATCACTTGTGAACCTTGGTGATGGGCCTCCAAGTTTAAGCCCATTGGATATTAGGGTTATTCAATGGGATATGCTTACTTGAGTTGTTTGGGGGTATTGGTTCTATATTAACTGTAGTTTTTCAGTGGGGCATCCTAGTCCAAAGATACCATTATGTGGAAAAGGATCCATAAGCTAGACAAGCCTCCATGCGACATGTCATGATGTTGCAACAAAGGTATCCCCATTTGTTACCAACATCCGCCATACAAGGTTATCAATGTTCCTTACCAAACAACATCACCTTGCTAGGGGCGCTAAATTTGGCAAAGACTGGGCCAATTGGTTTGATCATTTTTGGATGGTTGTGCCAAGATCTTTCACAAGTGAATACGGGTCAAGGACTTTCGATCTTAGGTCGGGTTTATTCTAGGAATTGATTCATGTTGTGCAACATTTGCAATAGTCACATATGCACCCATGTACATATCTGTTGGAGAATGTCCCACCATTGGGCGATTCTAGGCCAATTGTTTTGGTTGGATGGCAAGAAATTAAGGCTTGGATCAGCAAGCCAATGTAGGTGGATGTTGCTTTAGTTGGTTCACGAGTTCATTAGTTCTGATGGATGTGGACTAACCTAGCATCGCCAAACGTGATGTAACGAACATATGAGCTCATTCCTTGGTCACCCACATGTTTGGTTGATGACATATTGGATCCATGATTTACGCGCAGTTCGTCATGATGACCAACCACCTTTGGTTATGGTCAATAGGGTTGGCCTTCCACAAACAACCCTACCAACATTCTTGAATTTTTCACATTATCATGCATTTACAAATGGGGGCCCAAGGATGATTTGGGACTCCCATTCATCTAGTATGGAAGAACCTAATGCAGATGAAAAGGAACAGGCCATGGGGTTCCACATTGATCAGCACCACAACTATGCAAGGCATTTTTTAAAGAGCCTGTAGGCAGATTTTGGGGCAAATTATGGATCTCAACTACCTCACATGGATTTTTAGCTTGGTCTTGGCAAAACATTTACATTTTGGCTAATCACACCCACCCACTCCACCCCATCTTTCACTTGTTGCACCTTTTGCTAGGTCAACTATGGTTGTGCAAGGGGGGGTGATGTTACAATAGGACAAGTACATCCTTGGCAATTATGGGATCAAGGATGCCAAGGGACATTTATGGATGTGGAATAGGAAATTGGTGATGTGGGGGCATTAAAACATGATGGCACTTTTCCACATTTTGGCCATGCCCTCAACCTCAAGTGTTGGGGATGTTCCATCATCCCTACCGAAAGTATAAGTGATTGTAGAAACATGGGACCCAACAATTGGCCCAACAATTATAGGAGGTGAAGTGCATGAAACATAATAAATAATATAAGATTTCATTGGATGTTTTGCCTTTAGTTTGAAGGAATCCAATTTTTAGGTGACCTTATAGGCTTAGTGAAATGGAGAGAACTTTGGTTCAAGCTCGAACAGTAGAGTTACTAGATGCTGGTTTGGTGGAACTATCTAAAGGTGAATATGCTTTAGCAATAGTGATGTTAGCCAAGAAAGACATTTTTGGCAATTGGATTAAATGTCGCATGTGTGGGGATTATTGTTCAGTGAATAAACGAACCCATTTAGACAAATATGCCATGCCCTTACAAAGGAGATCTTTGATGCTCTTGGATAGGTCAAGGTTTTTAGTACCTTGGAATTAAGGTTTGGCTACCATTAGTTGCCATTGAAGGAAGGTGATAAGGTCAAGACATCATTTTGAGGAATTAACCCCTTTGGGAAGGATTTTTTGTACTAATGCAAGTTTTTGCCATTTGGTTTGAAAAATGCCCTTGTAGAATTTCAAAGGGTCATGGATCAAGTATTGGCGGGTCTTGATTTTGCCAAATGCTACATTGATGACATCATTGTTTTTAACCTAACCCCAGGAGATCACATGCACCATTTGCAAAAAGTGTTTAGAAGACTTAAAGAACATAACCTTAAGCTTCATCCAGGCAAGTGCTAGTTTTTTCATATTTAGGTAAAATACTTGGGTCACATGATTTATCCAGGTGGATTGGGGGTTCAAAAGGCCAAGGTTGAAGCCATTTCACAGGTTCCCCAACTAATAAATGCTACAGAATTACAAAGTTTTATGGGCTTATGTAATTACTATTGGAGTACTTGTGAAAAATTTCAGTAGCATAGCCAGACCTTTAACTTGATTGACGTAGATTGATTAATAATTCATTTGGGATGAACCACAAAAAAAGGCCTTTCAAGAGTTGAAAGCCAAGCTTTCATCAACCCCCATTTTGAGGCGATCCATTTGAGGACGATTGTTCCAATTACACACTGATTGGAATACTTTAGGGTTAGGAATTATGCTTACCCAACTTGACGATGATGGTGGAGAGTTTGTGGTGGCATATGTTAGTCAGTCCAACAACAAAATGGAGGCCAAATATAACTCACATGAGGGGGAGTGCCTTGTAATTGTTTGGGTTGTTTCATCATTCTGATGTTATCTTTATGGTAGTGCATTCATTTTTATTACTGATCACCAGTCTGTGAAATTCCTTATGGAATTAGATCAACTCACAGGAAAGTTGGCCAAGTGAGCATCTATCTTACAAGAATATGATTTTGATATAATTCACAAGCCTAGTAAGGTTAATTAATATGTCGATGGGTTGAGTCAGAATCCAAGTTTCAATGAAGAGGATACCACTGGGGTTCATTGGCATGGTGATGTGGATTTGGAAGCAATACTAAGATGGCATGCCTCTGCATACTTTTGTACCTTATTGGGGTGTTATGCGGATGTACCTTAGACTAGTATGGATGATCTGGATCCCCATGATGTGGACATGGAGTCAAAGGGCAATGATGCCTTGGATATTTATGATGATGCATTTGTCATTGCATATTTGCATGCAAATGAAGTTCTAATTTGATTAACACCCAAGGAAGGGGACTATGCATTAGTGCGAAAGTGGGGTGTAGTTCATTAGCGTAAATCATTATGGGACTTTAAAAGTGAAATAAGTTCATTGCATTTTAATGATTTCGCCCTAGTTAAAGTTATTTCACTATAATATCATTACGTAAACATCATGTTTCATTACTAATTGACATAATTCACTATTATAATTTATTGTGGTAAATAGGTTTATTTTTATGTTGTCGTTTTAAATACTTGATGTTACTTTATGATATACCTTATATTATTTTAGGCAAACTTAGTTATTATAATTTATACCTTAAATTATTATATATTATTCTACCTTAAGGTATCTTAATTAGCTTATTATAGGTTTTTTACTTTAAGTTATTTAAAATTAAATTATTCAACCAACTTTAGGTTATACCTTAGGTTATTTTACTTTAAATTAATATATGTTATTTCAAGTTATATTCTAAGTTATTCAAATTCATTTTATTTTATGTTATTATAAGTTATTTTATCCTAGGTATAATAATTTAAAATAATTTAAAATATAATATAATGACCTAAAATAAAATAACCTAAAATAACAAATAATAATCACCAATAACCACCAATAGAATAGCCACAAATGACTTATGGTAATATAGCTTAAAATAACTAATAATAACATTAAGTGAAATGACTTTCAATAGCCAAAAGTAACCAACAATACCTTCATATAGTTGAAAATAGTTTAAGATGAAATAGTTTAAAATAGCCAAAAATAATTTATGATAATCGCAAATAACCTAAAGTGAAATAGCCTCAATAGCCAAAAAAACTTACAATAATAAAAAATAGCCTAAAATGAAATAACCTAAAACAACCAAAAGTAACTTAAAATAACCAAAAGTAACCCAAGGTGAAATAACTAAAAATAGACACAAATAACTAAGAATAACCATAAATAAATGTAAATAATGTAGGGTGAAATAAATTAGAACAATGAAAAGTAGCCCTAGAATAACTAAAACCCATACTGAACTAGGATGCATTTTGGTGTAGTGGTGTTGTGCATAGGGCCAAGTGGTTCAAATGGGAAAATAATTCCCTCCTATGGATGTGGGTAGATGGACAAATGAAGGTTGTGCCTTACCTAGAGCAACATGAGAGCCTTGTGAGGCATGCTCATAAGGACTTGGGCCATTTTGGGGTCTAACAGACATATAGTTTGTTCCAAACACAATATTGGTGACAAGGGATGCAATTGCAAGTTTAGTAATTTGTTTCTAGGTGTATGGTGTGTGACTGAATTCGAGCATCTTTCAATGCACCTACACCTCACCTACAACCCTTACTAATTATGGGGCTTGGGTACTAATGGAATTTGGATTTGCTAGCCCATTGAATTTAACATGACATAACTAATATGTTTTGGTTATGATTGAGCATTTCTCCAAGTTGTTGGAGTTGGTTCCATTGCCGGATTATAGTAATGAAGGAACAACATATGCATTTTTGGACATGGTATTTAATAGGTTTGGGGCCTCCAACCAAAATTCTCACTAACTAAAATACAAAATTTTATGGGGAAATACAAGAGTTGTGTGAGAAAACATTGATCGATCATCGCACGACTTCATGAAAACATCTTGAAGTAGACAAGTTAATTGAGCAGATGGTGTAGACAATGAAACAGGGTTTGTGAAAGTATGGTCTTCATAAAGGCCATACTAAAGATTGGGACTGACAACTACCATGGCTAGCTTGGGGTATAGGTTTAGGTGGCAAGCTTTTCTTTCATCTTTTTCACCATACTTCTTATTGTTTGGTCATGAGCTTGAGTTACTAGCCTCAATTTGACGAGGTGCGATGGTAGTAATAAACATGGATGATCCTAATGTGTGGATTCAGGCATGTGAGCAATGAGCCACCTTGTTCCAACATGTTATGCCCATGGCTATGGAGAATTTGGCAATTGCCCAACACCAAAATACATTGTGTTATGCCACTATATGTGGAGGTGGTTATTGGCCTTATATTCAAAAGTTTGAATGAAGAAATTATGTTTACTTGTAATATACAACATCGACTATTTTGGATGTGACTACAGGACATGTTATTCTACATGTGTGGAAGGTCTTACCTTCTAGAGTGTTGTTGGAAGGCTAAGATGGTTAAACATGGAAAGACCATGTATGCAATTGTGCACCATGTCATCTTTCCAATGTGGATGGTCAAATGGACCCATCCTTAACCATGGTTCCAACTGGCTTAAGATGTATGTTGTGTGGGCAAGCTTCAAGAACTACCACTATGTTGATTTGTGACAAATGTTCTCGAGGTTAGCATATGGGATGTCTCATGCCACCAATGGAAGAAGTGTTAGTTGGCAAATGGTTTTGCCCTCGATGCACCCAACAAACATAGGGTTTTAGGGTCACATAATATAATTAATCTAAAGTTTTCTTCCATGGTAATTCACATTTGGCTGGGATTTGAAGGATTATAGCTAGGCGACTAACGATGGGGCTCACATTTGCACCCAGCTTAATGGTCCTTTTGCCTTCAAACCAAAGTGTTCATCCATGGTGGATTTCCAATAAGTAATTTTATGATGTTATATGGCTTAAGGGAACCTCAATCCTAGATAGGGGGGGTGATTTGGATGTGGTGTACCATTCAAGGTATTTTTATGTTATGTGTTGTGAATGTGGTGACAATGACGGTTATAGGCACCAACATAAGAGCACATGATAGTTGTCAAGTGTGTTAATTTAGCTACTCAGTTAGGTCTTAGTTGATTAGGTATAAATTGGGTTAGTTAAGCTAATTAGTAATCTCGAATGAATTCATGTGTGAACGGGGTTTGAAATATTTGTCATGGGATATAATCCCATCTTGTGTGACCTCAAATCACTTTTGGTGATTTGAGATTTTAGAGCATAGTTTTTGCTTTGCAATTTTCTTTGTTATACAAGTGTTATGGTTTTTTATGTTTTGAGCTTGGATTCTTATGTTGTCACAAGTGAATTAGCCTTTTGGTTTGGATGTGGTGTACCATTCAAGGTATTTTTATGTTATGTGTCGTGAGTGTGGTGACAATGATGGTTATAGGCATCAACATAAGAACACACGATAAGAACCTATTCAAGTAAGTGGCTATTTTGATAACAGAAAATCAACCACAAAATATTGTTTCCTCATCAATAATGATGTTGTATAATGGTATCAAAGCATTGTGTAAGATAATGTATATGGAATTGTCAAAGTTAGGGATAGCCATAGTTTGTTGGATTCACATATTTTGGTGTCATGGGATGGATTTTATAAAAAGGCTAAACCTTTGCATTGCTATCTAAAGGGGATTGATTCCAATGGCAATTTTCCATTTAATTTGAGGCATATTGACAAATCGAATGGCAAAAATCGTTCTACTTGGAAAGCAAGAAAAACCTATCTTTTAAAGAAAGAAAAGTAATGCTCCATAGTGAATGTAGCTCCCACCAAAGTAGGTCCAATTCTTCTCCCTCAACTGGGGAAAGGAAGCATAGGCGATTGGGAGGATAGAGACATGGTTGCATAAACAATTCTTGTAAGTAGTGTCAAAAACATTTGTCTTTGTCACATCACAAGTCCAAACCCAACAAAAGAAAGTTGGGAAGAACTTGAAAGATTATATCAAATGGCAAACACAACAAATAATAGATTTGCAAGAATTGAAAACTTCTTGTTTCTATTGTGTATGAGCACTTGTAATTTTGTCATTAGGTGCATGGGCTTACCAGCACCTTACTCATTACATTGCCATGCACCCAACATATTCCACGACATTAAAGTTTGGGGTGACATATTGAACTACTTTTCAAAAACATATATGTTCCACAAAGAGGTGCAAACAAGATAATAGAAGCTATGATTGCTTGCTTGACCTGATTGGTTAAAAAGAAGTGTGATTGCTTATCATTACAATGTAACAAATTGCAATTGACTATAGAAGATGATGCATTAGAAATCCTTGGTATTTACAATGATATATATAGTCATGTCATATTATATTATTATGTAAAATTGTGAATTATCGTTGTACATGATTATGTCATTAAAAAAAACTTAAGTCTTTTAAAAGGAAAAAAAACAGCAAAAACATTGGTTACAATATTTCATAAGTGTTTTGGAATATTCTATTCATTAGATTTAATCCAAATTGTTCCACATGTTCTGATAATACATTTAAAACATTATCACATAAACATATTAAATATTGGTGACATCAGTACAACTTTTTGACCCAAAAATGTGCAAAACCATGTGTGTATGATCATCATTGGAAAATTTTGTCATATAATGTGATAAAAAAATGACATTATATGTGATGCCAACCTTAATGCCTGTATATCAGTCTCACACACAACCATTAATCTGCAGTTCAGAGCAGTTAATTTCCAAGAAAACATCAAGCTCCTCATGATCCTCATTCTCCTCCCACAGTTTGACCCACAGAAGTCAGTGTTCTGCAGCTGGTTGTAAATAAAGAAAGACAATACCCTTCAAATTCTTACATCTGATAACCATTGACACAGTGAGCCCAGACAAGCTGTGCTGATAATACAACAGAGTGAGTGAGTGCACATTTGTGGACTGAACTTGGCCCGCCACAGGTGTCCAGAGCCATCCACAAGATTTGGTGGACAGATGCAGTGCAATCTCCATGACTTTCAACTGTGTTCCACCATTAAACTCTGAAAATTATCTCCACATCACACCAAGACTTTGCAAGCAGTCATCAATCTTCAGACATGATCCAGACCAGACCAGAAGATCAAAGCCTGCAATTAGATATAATGATTAACAGCGAACCTGTGTTATCATATCATACTTTATGGGCCTCTTATCTGTCCTACCTTGTTAGGGAACTTTGTGGCGACACCAAGACATCCAGATGCATTACACAGTATCTTGATTGCAAGAGCAGTAGGATGATATTCATATTTTTCCCTCAAATCACCAATAGTCATAACAAGAACATGAAACTGTTCTTAAAAGGATGGAGATGATTTGCAGCCCTGGCAGTTATTTTCATGTTCAGCAATCCTAAAGATGTAGGAAACCTTGTGGCAATCACTGCACATCGGCAGGTTCTTAAAGATGCCAGCAGGTGACCAAAGCCCTTTACTATGGTGGCAGAATGCTTCTAGCTTCTGCTTGTCATCCATGTCAAGCAATCCAAAGTCCATTTCAGCTAGTATATACCCTTTCCCTTTCATCCTTCTCATCAGCTTGTCCAATTTCATTTATCTCTCCTTTATATTGGTGTGATCTATCTTCTGCAACAAATAAATGCACTTCATTGTCCACCTCAACCCAGCTGGGCCCTGGATCCTTCATTGCACCTCTATTCTTCATCGATTTCCTCATGTACTGTGCCTTGTCTGGCATGCCAGCTGCAGCATAGATATTTGAAAGCAGCAAATACCATGAACCATTGTCTGGATCTAGGACAAGAAGTTGTTTTGCAGCACATTCTGCTAGTTCTACATTACAATGTATTTTACAGGCACCAAGCAATGCTCCCCAGACTGAGGCATCTGCTTCAAATGGCATTTTTTCAATGAAGTCAGCTGCCTCATCCAATCTGCCTGCTCGACCAAGAAGATCAACCATGCTGCCATAGTGTTGCATAGCTGGTGTAATGCCATAGTCTTGAGTAATAGACCGGAAGTAACAATGGCCTTCTTCCACAAGACCCACATGGCTGCATGCAGTGAGAAGACCAGTGAAAGTGAGAGAGTCAGGCTTCACCCCTTCCTGCTTCATCCATTCAAAAAGCTGAATTGCCTCCTTGCCACGTCCATGCTGTGCATAGCCTACTATCATAACAGTCCATACAACTACATCCCGTTGCAACATTTTGTTGAACACTTGGTCTGCATGCACCAAACTCCCACACTTTGCATACATGTTGACAAGTGCAATCTCTACACCATTGTCTGAGTCAAGTCCTGCTTTTAGGATCTGAGCATGGATGCTCTTACCCTTTTGTAGCGCTGCTAAATTTGCACATGCATCAAGGATACTTATGAAGGTAACTCTATCAGGCTTTACTCCTTCTCTTTGCATCTGTGAGAAGACTTCAATAGCCGCCTTACTGTGGTTTTGTTGAGCATATCCTGAAATCATTGCAGTCCATGAGACCACATTTCGCTGTGGCATGCTGTCAAAAATTTGATGTGTGTCTTCCATACTTCCACATTTGGCATACATGCTGATAAGTGCATTTGCAACAGGAAGATCTGATTCGAGCCCAGCTTCAATGACCTGAGCATGAATTTGCCTCCCAATTTGCAGAGCCCCAGGGCTGGCAATTGCATTCAGGATGCTGAGAAACAAGACCCTGTCAGGCATTACACCTTCTTGTTTCATTTGCGCAAACAATTCAAGTGCTTTTGCACCATACCCTTCTCGTGCATATGCTCTGATCATTGCAGTCCAGGAGAATGTGTTTCTTATTGGCATTTTGTCAAACACTTTCTTTGCATCCACTACACTCCCACACTTGGCATACATGCTGACAAGAGCAGTTCCTACACGGATGTCTGACTCAAATCCAGCCTCACTGCAACAGGCATGGATTTGCTTCCCTTGTTCAAGAGCTGCAGGACTGCAACATGCACCAAGAATGCTAGTCATTGTGAATTTGGTTGGCACTATCCCTGCTGTTTGCATTTCATCAAACAGTGAAAAGGCATCTTCATGCAGGTTCTGTCGGGAGTATCCTGCAATCATTGCATTCCAGGAAACAACATCTCGTTTCTGCATCCCATCAAAAACTCCCCGCGCATCCTCCACACTACCACACTTAGCATACATGTCAATAAGCGCATTACCCACCCAGGTATCTGATGCAAGCCCGGCTTTGATACTCAAGGCATGGACATGCTTGCCCTTCTCCAGAGCTCTAAACCTTGCACATCCATTCACAAGGCTCATGAAAGTATACCTGCTGGGCAACACCTTCTCTCTTTGCATCTGAAGGAGCACTGTGAGCGCATCTTCAAAATGACCTTGCTCTGCAAACCCTCTGATCATTGCATTCCAAGTATCTATATTCCGCCGATGCATTTCATCAAACAATTTGCAAGCATCTGGAAGACTACCGCACTGTGTATACATGTTCAGAAGATTGTTCCCAAGAAAGATATCCAAATGCCATTTTCTCTTCAGAAGATGAGCATGGATTTGCTTACCCTGTGCAAGTGCCTTCATCTTGGTACATGCTTGTAAAACAGAAGCATAAGCCTGGCTGTCTACTCGAACAACTCGATTGTTCAAGAGCAACTCCACTGCTTCTTGCCATCTTCCTTTCTCACACAATGTCTTCACATCCCAGCATGCCTCCTCCTCCCCTCCTGTTCCATTTCTTCCATAGAAATCCCTTCCCTTGAATGCAACAGTAATGGTAGATGCAACATGCCCATTGTTCTTACATCCAGAAGCTTGTCCAAGGTAGTAGAGCTTTTCCCATGTTTCATCTCTGAGCTGCTTTCCAGGCCTCCTGCACTTGCAAAACCCATTCACTGTCTATTGAAATTGCACATGAAACAAACCAATTGCGTAAAGCACATGTCAAGAATGTCATTGCAGCAACTGAAAGCACAAGAAAGAAGATGAAGAAGAACATGCTGCTGTCCTGCATACAATTCTGCTGTTTTCACTTTTGTTTCTACAGTGACTATGACGTCCTCCACCGCTAAGGATTCTGGGGGCAACGCTGCTTGCGTTATGAACTGGCATTTCCAGAGAAGGAAAGAGGGAGGGGCTAGGCTTACCAAAGATGCGCTCTGCGGAAAAGAACACACTGTTGCTGCTGTATTGGCGATGAAAGTGTGCTGCAACAACAACAACAAAAAGACATGGCAGAATACCCGATGCCATCCATGGGAGGGTTCCAAAACTACAACCAGCAACAGCAAGCAGTGAATCTTCTCTCCTCCTGAGTCGCCTCCGTCTCTTCTGCCATCCCAATAATCCTGTATCTGAATCTGAAAAGCGTTATGCCGTTTACCGCAATCAATCTTCAGAAAAAGCACTGCCAGAAAGATTTTTCTTTCTTCCTTTTTGTCTCTGTTGAAGCTCTCTCACGTAATAGCCACACAAGCACGACACAGAGCTGTGCCTCAATCTCCACAGCTATGGCGATGAAGCTCTAAACCCTAACCCCCTAAAACCCTAATTCCTTGCACAGATAATACTGGGGCAAGCTGCAGGATCGCTGTCCATCGGATCGAGGAGATTTCCACAAACATCTACAATTTAATAACTCCAACTGGCAGCTACAACAATGCCAAAGCAGTCGCAGACTCTGATCTATACTACCTTCCAAGGGCTTGCGTTTCACGCAGGGAAAGATATGTTTCTGCTGGGTTTAACACAAAGCCTAGCACTAATAACAGCTCAATCAAGACAGAAAACATGCACCTTTAGTTTCATTTTATCCCTTTAGGGATGATGGTAGGTGATGCAACTTAAACCCCCCATGCTTCATGGAATTTGCGAAGTGGTAATCTCAGCACTCATACTTCACTGGACATACGAAGCTCTAAAAGGGTGCTTGCGCTTTGGCATGTATGTGCAAGCAAGTTGTTTGCATGAAAGAGTCACATGTTGCTGCTTCACTGCTAAATCAAGTCTTCATTTTTTAAGTACCACATTCTGCAACTCTGTATTAACTGCCGGTAAATCGTTTCCAAGTTGATGCCACCTACACATATGCACACTGGACATGCTGTTAGATTGACTCTGTAGCTTCTTTACCACCACAATGTGTATCTGTTGGTCTGTTCTAGATACACATTCAATATTGAAATCACTGAGATCTTTCAGTAGTACTGAAGCCTGAACCTGATTGTACAGACCGTCAAACATATGCAGAACATCTCCAGAGACGAAAGGGGTTTGGTTTCTTACCCTGAACTTGCAGTTATGCTAGCTCACAAATTCCTGTGTCTCTGAATGCTTCTATGGTGTTGAGCCAAATGGTGACACAGCAAGAATTAGGAGGATTGGTGGATATTGCACAGAGTGTATCCTGAAGCTCTCATCACTTTCCAAAGAATTGACAAACACATAGTATAATCTGATACTTTTGATGTATGAGACATACGCAGTGAATGCAACAGATGGAAATTGTAAGATTTTGAGAGATGGGCTTTCAGACACTGAGTATGATATGGGGCTGGGTTTCTTCATTGACAGATCTTCCGTATGCAAAGCAGGCATCTGTGGAGCTTGAATCACCATAGTGGCTATGCCGTTCACACCATTAAGGTACTAACTTGATTCCCTTCCTGTCAATTGTGCTCCACAATGTGTGTTCCATTGACCAATGGTGATCTGCTATACATCTGCATCCTCATTTTGTTTTGTGTATAACTCAAAATCTCCAGAGCCTGAGGCAAGCTAAACTAATTCTAGCCAAACAATTCATCACTGACTTCACGACCCTTGAAGGTCTGACTCTCTGGCAAGCATGTGGAATGTTCTTCCTTGTTGAACCACAACACCTTCTCCTCAAAGCTTCTACTCTCTTGATGCTTCTCTTGAAATCCTCACTAATCTAATCAATGGGTCATAGTATCTAGATGTTTCAATCTAGAGTGACTATAAATGAGTTGTTATAACAGAGATTGAGAAGGGATCTCCCATGTTAAACTATACGTTTTAAGAACAGTCTAGCTGCAGGATCCTATGTAAGGTATGGGATTAGAGAGGCAACAGAGAGTGGAGTAAAAATCCATTAAAATAGAAGATGTTGACAACCAGAATGTATGCCATCTTTTTATTCCTAATGCAGTATCCATCATCTAAAGTGCATGAAGAAAGACCATTGCAAAATAGCTTGAAACCCATCTCAACATGAGGAGGATCCAAAAGTGTGACTTGTTATGCAAACCAATTCAAGACATGATAAGCTGATGCAAATTGAGATCAACATTGAAGGCAATGAAAAGGATTATATTTTGAGGGACATCAAGGTCTTGTGGCTGCGAGGTGACCTAGCACCCACCTATTCACCATCCATTGGATCCCCTATTATGACTTAATTGCGGAGCATCCACAACTAAGTTATCAAGGTTCCACATTGGTAACCTATTCTATGTAGCAATCTTGCTTCCAATTGGCACAACCTAGGTACCAACCCCGATGAGATTTGGTAAGTATGTAGATACATGTAGATGGTGAATATATAGCTAATTATTGGGGTTACCTATGGCATAGCAATACAACAACAAGGGGTGTGTCACATTGTGGCCTTGCCATTTACATTAAAAAGTATCTTAAGGCAAGAGAAGAATTATGGAAACTCAAATATTTCACCATGCAAAAATATAATCTTCAAAAAATCCTCTAAAAGAAATCAGACTCCTTCAAGATATCACGACTCAGTAACTTATCTCAAGTTTCAACACAAGCCAAAATATCATCTTCATATAAAAATAGACCTAATTACCTAGGGGCCAAAATGCCTTGAACTACTATACTCTATAATGAATCTAAACACAATATCCTTGCCTTAGGAGGCAAGGCCAAAAAGTGTGTTGTGTCCACATGCCATTCAAAACAGTGCATTGATGGGTGTTGGTTCACTCTAATAACCATGTGGCCATTTATCAATATCAATTACACAAAACATTGTTAAGAACAAGTACAAATTTTTCATTTTGTGTTCTTTCAACTCTCATATTCTGTATCTTAATGCTTAAGGTGCCTTATGGTATCTCTTTATCTCTTCCTAATGTTATTTGGCTAACTACCATTTTCTTGCATTGTGTGCTTGCGATGGAAAGATCTTATTCTTGAATGATCCTCTAGATGATATGGTAATGGAGCATGTGCTTCACAAGATATTGCAATTTGTATTTTAAAAATTGGAAAAAGAATCAATTAGATATTTCTATGGTTAAAACAAGGAGTAAATTAGTGGATTTCCATGCTTTGAAGATGGTGAATGCAAATTAGAAAAACATTTTTGATATTATGGAGGAATGGGATATGTAGTGTTGATAGTATGGAGAATTGCATCTATGTTTTGTTCATGAAAATAACTTGTACAGCAAAAGAGGTCTAAACATTATGGTCATACACATGTGGGTTCATGTTTTCCACTTAGTTACTTAGTTTGCAAAGAAGTTAGGAATCATGTGATGTTAATGTCTATTTTGAAAATCAATAACTTTCTCATTTGAAATATGTTGTGTTTAGGCCTTTTTTAGATTTGGGAGGTAGGTTAAATGTAATCCTCATCTAAAAGTCAAGACATTAGTCATGTTGATGTGAGTCCAGTCATTTTTCAAACTCACATTGGCATGAGTTCTTTTTCATGTTCAAGAGGTAGGTAATTGTAAGCCTACTTGAGTTAGGAGGTTGGAGTAACACTGGCATGAGTCCATTTCCATTCTTGATAAAGAATACTCACATTAGTGTGAGTCTCCTTGTACGTTTGTGAAGTGGTTAAATTGTTGATCATCTTTGAGTAGCGGTTGAAATTCATGCGAACTGGAATCTCTTATTCTTTTTTGATAAAAAGGATTCTTGTCAATGTGAATCCTTTCCATTGTTCAAAACACAAGTAAAATTAAGAAGGTTGCATTCATGCCAACTTGAATCCCAATTTTTTTCAATAAATATTAATGCCAATGTGAATCCCATCTTGTGCTTGCAGATAGGTAAACTATTAACCATACTTGAATCAACAAGTTGGTCACACTAACATTAAATTTGTTTCCTTATTTGATAAATAAAACTCACATCAACATGAATCCCTTTCATATTTGGATGATAGATGAATTGTTAGCCTTGAAACCATTTTTTCACATGATGTGAATTTTAAAAAAATAGTCCCATTCCCCTCTTGATACCAATGACATGTTAGCCCCTTTCTTTTTAAATTTGGGGAAGAATCATGTTTGTATGAAAACCTGCCTTTTCTTATCATAGATGGTTAAAATCAACGTGAATTTGGTTGCAAATTGTGTAATCCAATAATATAAATGTCTAAAAAAAACAAGATAAAAAATATTCATGTTGACATATTTGATTTTTTAAAAATGATTTGGTGTGAATCTTCCCAAACAAAACAATTAATAAGAGTTACACTGTCATGATCATAGGAGTCACATTGCCATGAGCCCCTAACAATATGTGTTTTTTTTCAACTTATGATCATTTTAAACACTTGTGATCTTCAATATGTTCCAATTGTTACAAATATGTGTCATCCAAGGAAAATTGATGATAATTGGATGAAGCCAATCTTATGTGTAAGTACATAAATTGCTTAATAAAACATTATATATTTTTAACAATATACAAATTTAACATATAATTACATGAATATCACATAACTTTAAGAAGAACAAGAAAATTTAAAACATTAAATACCTAGAATATTAACGGAAAAAATCATACAATTTGTAATATTATTCAAATCATTAAAGTTCCATTTTTGCCATTAATGGGTTTTCATCGTGTTCATCAAGTTCACCATCTTCATTTAATGGTTGTAAAGTTTGAGTTTTGGATCAACTTCTTAATACTTCTAAAATGAGCCCACTTGGACCACCACTTTAAAATTCTCTCCACCATCTTTTATGGCAATATTCTTAAAAAGTTTATCAATTATTTCAAAAGTCTTGTTTGTATAAATCTCTAGAATTTTTTGAATATGAACTTAGTCAAGTTATGAATATAGTTTTTCCTTTCCTTACATGTATTAGATCTTTCACAAAAAATGAACATGCCTATCCAAATAAGGAAAATGAGTAATATATATATATATATATATATGAACTTGTGGCCTTTCTAAAGTATAAACAAGGTTTAAACAATTACACAATTTCATAATCTAAGATGTTAGATTAACTTATGGGTATGGGGATGATAATTAAATAACCATATTTTACCCTTTTTACCATTTGGGTAGAAACCCTTTTTTCAAATTTTTTGTAAAGGTTTTTTTACCTATTTTTTTGGTCTAAATCTTACTTTTAAAAAGAAGTTTTTTGAACAAATCTAACTTTTTGTTGTTTTTTTTTTTTGCCTTTCCTACTTTTGTATGTTTCTTGTTTTTTTATTTAAATACATTTTCTTTTGTACATTATTTATTGTAGGACATTAGTTTTCTATTTGTTGCTGGAACCCAATTTTGTGTAAACAAGGTTTCCAATTTTTCATGTTTGGGAATCTTATCCCCACAATATAGTTTTGGAGTTTCACCTTTTATGTCTTAAGATTTTGAAGCATGTAGAACATGAAGTTGTTAATTTGATGCCAAAATTTGTTATGCATTTTGTTTTTATGATTTGAGATTGGATCCTTACAATTTTTTATAGACTATTTTTTAAACATGAAATTTTCCATTCATGCAATAACATAATTAAATGGTTTAGAAAAAGACCTAAAAACAAAGGACCTTGTGATTCCTTATCATTGTCATCATCATTAGGGTGTTTTCAAATGATTTAAAAGCCCAAAAAAAACTCTAAAAGCAATAATATGTCTACAACATTATTTGCAGTTTATTTTTTATAACCACAATTTTGAAGTGTTGTTTGGCATGGTATAATTTGGAATGAAATTATCATTGAGAATTTATGTTATTTTTAATAGGCAACTTTGGCAAATTCTTAAAATTTAAAAGATTTCACAAAATATCAAGGAAGACTAATCATTTTCATTACAAAGAATTGATGATTTATTATCATTGTACAAATTATAAGCATAAATGTTTTGCACAATTGACTATATAAAATATATATATATTTAGTTTTTTGTTGTTTTCTTTTATGGATAATGCAAAATTATATCATCATTTTACACAAATTGCATGTTATTTTTATTTAGATTATAACCATGTTTTGAAATTTGGTTATACTTATGGATTGAGAGGTATGATTAAAAAATTATTATTATTATTTTAAAAAAATTATTATGCTGAATCTATGTTTGTTTGCAATTACCTCAAAAGGTAGTAAAATTGATTTAAAAGATTAAATTTTATGTTCTATCAAGGTAGTATTTTGTGATCTTGAAATTGACGATGATGTTATGTTTTGAATCTTGGAATTTTAGACTATGAAATTGTGTAGTTGTTGTTTTAAACCAACAATAATGTTTTAAATAAAAGTAAACCCACTTTTAATCATGGACTTTCGAAGTCAAAAAATGTGAACCTATTGGTTAATTGGGATGGTAGAAAATTGAATGGTCGTATTGAATTTTATTCCAATTTATTTGTAGGGACTCAATATGTGGTGTAACATGAAATAATCAACCTTTATGTGAAATTACTTTTTCAAAAATTGTGGCCAAATTTTGACTATGGACTTTGAATGGTTAAAATTGAATCATATTGCATAAGTCCTTAGAGTGGTTGTTTTTTTTAAAAAATAATTCAAAGTTGCATATTGTTGGAATCTACATTTTGCAAGTCTTTATTTTAGCTCTAATTAATATGGATTTTTTTTTTGATACTTGGACTTTGCTAGCATTCAACCAATGATTTGAAATTGTTTTAAAATTTTAACATTGTAAAATGGGTTTACATAATTTTATTTTTTTTCAAAAAATGCATCACCATATAGTGCATTTACCATGCAAAAAGAAACCAATTTCTAGAAACCCTAGTGTCACAAACCATACATTTTAAAAACAAAGTAAAAATTGTGTGAAAGATAAATTGAAAATGTGTTTTTCTTGTTCATAATCATTCTTAAAACATATAAATAGAACTCCTAGATCATATGTAGAAAATTTATATGTAAAGTAGTATGTATGATTACATTACAATATAAAATACGTGTTTTGGTTTCCCAATATTTCCTAAACAAAAGGAAAACAATATTATGTATTTGCAAATTTTGCAATGCCTACAACTTGCAAAGTGTTATGCCCAAATATTAAAGAAATCGTGGTACTCAAATATGTTTTGTAGTTGGGTGTGGCATGGCTTTCTATACTTTTATGTAAATTTGTTTGAAAAAGTATTTTGGGTCCATGGCAAGGGTATTCAATGTTGTGTTCATTTGTATTTTTAAATTATGGATTGTTCCAATTGGCTTGGAACATTTCTTCTTTTTTTGTTTTGAACATAATAAATGTGAATCATACCACAATTATAAGTGGGTGTCTCTTCATAGGGCATTATGTCAATTCTTTCCATATGGTGCCATACATGATTAAGTTGTAAAAGGTTGTGTGGATGTCACACACCATATTGGATCAGTTTTCTAACATGTACTTTCTCATGGTGCAAAGTTTGTAGTCACAAATGGGCCTTTTGTAATTGTCTTACAATAGTTGACCTATCCTTATTTCTATTGATTAACTTCTTACATTAACAAAGTATTTAAAGTTTATAAGAATCATAAATGAGTTCATAATAATATTTGTATAAGTAGATTAAAACAAATCTTTAATTGCATTACACCAAAACATGGTGTTAATGATTTGGATGTAGTTGTATGTGACATATAAAATGTTTGGTCAATCACTTGTAATTATTATGACTATATGACTATAGTTGTTTTAAGGTGATCAAACTTGTTTGACATATCTAATTGACCTTATTTGACCAATTCTAACAATTTAAAACATTAAAATAATTTTAAAAATTATAATTAAGTTTTTTCAAATAAATTTATGAAGGAAATGAAATGGAAGGTATATGTAAGCTAATTAGGTAGGGTAAATAATTATGTTATGTAGGTACTTTGATTAAGTAGGCTAGGTAATTAAGCTAGGTAGGTTTGTTAGCTAGTTAATTTATGTAAATATGTTGAGTAAGTAAATAACCTAGCTAATTAAATAGGATAAATAAATAAGTAGGTAGGTAAAATTAGGGTGGGGTACATAGGCTACATAAATAAGCTAGGCTAAACAAGCCTACCTAGGTAAGTTTTTTAAAATGTTTATAATCATTGCATGACAAAACTTATCACTTATGAACATGTGGTTAAAGATTTGTTCTTTCAACATGAAGGTGAAGGATTCAAATCTTCACACTTGTAACCTACATGTTTAATTAACCTCGGTTGTCTAGGTTATAATTTTGAGTTTAGTTAGTTAGTTAGTTTAACTTAAAAGCTTAGCCTATGTTTTTAGACTACTTAACCTAAGTTCGACTTTTAAACTTCCTAAATTTGAATACCTTATTTTTTTTGGGGTAACCTAAATGTTAATAAAACAATCTCTTAATTTAATTAATTTAGTGGGCATCCTAGTAATTTTATAATTACTAATGGTAGTTGTGAAAAAAATTTGCACACCTTCAACTTGAAACATGCAACTCATAAAATTTGTTCAAGGGCAGAACTTCCATGTAATTGTGTTCTAACAAATTAAAATGTGGTTCAATGACATGTAATGAATCACATGAAGGAACCTATTGGGTTGTGTGTCCACTTATTTATTATTAAACATATTGAAATAATCATAATTTACCATGGCAAAGGATGAACAAATATTGTGTTAATGTCTAATTGGAAGTTCACCATTTGTTGATATTTGGCCCCCTCGCTCAAATCATTGTAATAATTCCCTTGTACTATCTAAATCCACCGTCAGAATTAAAGTTTAATGAATCTATTGGAACTAGGGTGTTGAGGTTTTCATATAATTCTATTGTAAAAACCCACATCCCCGCTTACTATGCCTACTTTAATTTTCAAAATAAAAGCATCAAACTTCTTTTGAATGCAAGTATTAAGTTTGTGATTCCGGGCTATTCTTTTTTTTTTGTTGGCACATGTGAAAATCCAATCATGGCGGATGATGCCATCACGTTTTCAAATCCTTTCCTCACGCCAATGCAAGATGAAGAGCTTGAAAAAACATTTATCAACGTGAATGTTTTTTAACGGCCGCACAAATAACCAATTGGAAAGGTGGTGCACACCCAAGTGGTTCAATTTGTATGGGATTGTCGAATGTCATTAACTTTCATGTTTTTACCATCTACTTAAAATTAATTCATGTTTTCAAAATAAGGCCTAAAAGGTTCGATGAATGTCAATGTGAGAATGATGACATTCGTCTTTTATTGTAGATTTGGGTCCCTAGCAATGGACATTACCATTAGTTGAAAGGGCTAATCAACCCACTATCGATGGAACACATGGTAGAATACCTTATTTGCACCATTCGATGACTATCAAGTTTCTACTACTATGAACATCTACTAGGCTAGTGTAATAGGGTCTAATTTTTTTTAAGGTACCAAAATTTTGTCATGATGTCACCTTTTTTGTATTCCTTTACATAATCTTATTTGATTATGTAGATACGCAAAATGGCTAAAATTGATGGAATTTAAAATTGTAGTGGTCTAAGATATGGTACTTACAAAATATTTGACACATTTTGATTCATTAATATTGATGGGGATGAAAATATAGAACAAAAAAAACTCCATTAACAACTAAGTCATTTTTTGTCTATAGTGGTACTAAAAAAAAAAAAAGGTATTTTCAACTGGTCTCTACGACTAAATTTTAATCACAAGCAAAATTTGTAACTAAAATATTTTTAGATGCTTTAGATAAATCACATGTGATATTAGTTGCAAATGACAAAAGGTATTGGATGAAAGAAAAATTCAACAAATACAAGTTCATCCTATAACTCCATTGTATATGCATTGTCACATGCAACTAAGATGTAACTATTTTGGTCATAATTGAAGGCAAATGATGTGCTGCCACATGTTCCAATATATTATTATTATTATTATGAAATAATTGAAAACGTTCAATTAAAATTTTTGGATGATCTTATATTATGACACGTGGCCCAATGTGAATATGCCATGTGAATTTTTTAAAATGAATTTAATAAAAAATATTGATATTAGGTTGGTAGGTATTTAGGTATGTACATAAGTAGGTGTTTACAACTTTAGGCTACATACCTACCTACTTATTTAGGTAAAAAGGTAAGTAGGTAGGTCCTACTTTCCTTAGTTAAATACTTATTTCATATAGATAGGTATTTAAATAAGTAAATACATCGATCAACCTAAGTGGGTAATTCAAATTAGGAACTTACTTAGCTAAGTATATAAGTAGGTTAGAGAGGTAAATACTTTAAAATTGTGCATAATTTGTTTTGGGTTTAAAAAATATATTGGCTCATATCATGTGCACAAATTTGTTAATGTGAAATTGGATGACCACACCTCTTATTTATATAATGTTCAAAATAAAAATGGAGAATAAACAATATGGGATAAATTTTCAAATTGCAACTTCTTCACAAACTAAATTATAACTCTAAAAACTTTCTTCATGTTTTTTTTAAAAAAAATTAAATTTAGATTTCTATATAATTCAAGTACATGGTTCACTAAATAATTAAATAATCATTTAACTAATAATGATTAAATTTACATATATTTAAAGTATAAACTATACACTACAAATATTAAGTATTCATTATTAATTATTTAAATAAATAATAACTTAAGATTTAACAAACTAGCTATCTAGTTATTCACAAGGTGTCAATACATAACTCATAGATAATTAAATAACTAAAATATTTTATTACTTTTAAAAATCAGGTCGAATTACATATAGTATAATTAATTTTAAAATAGATAATTATTATTATTCAAAAATTAAATATTATAAATATTTATTTTCAAATTTTAAATAATGAACTAACAATTGATATTATAACAAAAAAAAAAGTTAATATTAAAATAATTACATTACTTACTATATAATTACATTTATTTTTGTAAAAAAAGTTATAGGTCAAGTTTTTTTTTTCTATTCGTAATTATTAACTATAAATACAATAATTTTCTAAACATAACATTAATTTTTATAATTAATGTAAATTACTATAAAAATATTCATCATAGATGATTAATTACATAATTTATAATTTAAAACTAAAATAGTGTATAATAATTCCTGGAATTAAAATCATTATATATATACACGTTATAATTTTTCCAAAATTTGATCAAATTTAAAGTTATAAATTACAAATTGTGAATAACTATGTTCAATTAAAAAATAATATGCACATACTAATTAAATCTTATCTAAAGTAATTACAATGATTTTGAATTAATGTAACATTAATTGTAGTAATTAAATATTTAAATGTAAGAATATAAATTTAAAAATATAAAAATCTAGGTTATAAAAATAATTATTTAACATAACTTATAATTAATAAAAATAATCATTTATAACTATTAATAAAAATGATTTATTATGGATAACACTAGTAGAAAAAACCTTTAAAACTCCATCAATAATTTTTTGAATTGAATATAAATTTGAGATTCCAAAATAATAATTCAGAATTCAAATATCAATTTTTAACGTAAATTTTGTTTTTGAATTTAAATAACAATATACATACATATGCATATTTAATGTACACACACACACACACACATATATATATATCATAAATATAATTTTAATACATACATAAAAATAAACCCTTATTTCAAAATACCTTTAGGATGAAACTAATTTGGTGACTATTACAACTAATGGGACATATCAACTCATTAATGGATGAAAATAAACCTAAAATCCATCCAACCAATAAAATGAAAATTTCAATAGTTACATCGTAATTGTGAGAATGACCAAAATAGTTAAAATTTGGTCTTGTAGTTACAAATATTCCCAAATCTAGTTGTAAACAATTATAAATCGCATGTAGTTACAAACGGAATGGTTACATTTTGGCTAATTTTTACTAGTGTACATCTTAAAGAGTTTGGACCTAATAAGCATACTATTTTTGTCATCATATCTTTTATAAAATTTCTCAATAACATATGGAATTTTCTTACACATTTACTAATTAATTCCTATGTTCACTTGTTGAACATTTGTTATACTTCTAACCTTTCCTAAATCAAATTTTTTTTTGTGTTCAACTATATTAGTAAACTTGGCTTTTCAAATGTTTCCCTTATAAGTGATCACAATCCAAAACTACATCTGCAATTTATGTAATACTGAAAATGATTCTAATGAGTAATATTTGAATATTAGTCTACATCTAATTATGTTAATAGGGCTATTTAACATCTAATATTTGAATAATTAACCCCAATTTACTTAATAAGTTTGAAATGACTCAAAAAGTTTAATTAATTATAATTTTTAAAATTTTATTATTACATATTCTAAGGGTTACTTATTAGATAAAAAACCAAATATGAAGCCCAGAAAAAAGATACTATTGAAGTAGGGCTCATAATAGTCTTGAATTTATTATCTCCTATTTACTAAGAAATGAAATACATGTTTAATAATTGGTCTTTGAGGATAGGATAATGGGCATTAGTTTATTTTTAATTAAGGATTTGTGAAAAAGATTTGAATAAAACTCTATTCTGTAAAAAAAAAAAGTTACATTCAAGTTTAATCATTAATGAATGGTGGGGAACCTTGTTGGTTTGTATTTCTTCTTGTGGTACTATTGGGAATGGTAGAAAATTTTGCGAAGAAAGATGTATTCAAATAATTGGAAATGATTTTAAAATCAACAATTTAAATATAAATTTCATTAACAACTTATTATCCAATATAATGGATTACAAGATAATGTCAAAAACATATTTTTAGAATTTTTTTTGTTTTCATTTTTATTTCCACATGGGCAATGTTGACAAAATATCAATTCATGAATATTTAATTTTTCACATGAGTTCATTATTTTCATTGTTTACATTATATAAACCATATTTTTTAATTATGTATGATTTTTGACAATCAATTCGATTGATTAAAAAACCTTCAATTTTTAATTTTTAAAACACATAAAATAGCAAAATGAAAGTTTTGAAATATGATTGATGTACAAATATTTTAATATATAATAAAACATGAACTTCCATCACCAATTCAAAGTTATTTTAAGTGAAATAAATCACAATTACAAAATTTATAGTATATGGTAAAAGAATTTGGAATGCTTCATTGTTTCCTAACTTTAAGTGCAAATGAAATGATATCATCAAAGTGTCACAAATTATGATATAAAACATATTATCAAACAAATATATACAAAATTTTCATGAAAAGATTGTTTTGTAAAATGTGCAACATTGTTTCATACCCATGTTGGTACGTTTATGCATAATCACATATTTATAAATTAAAAAAATCATACATTTAATTATGAACAATTTCAAATATTTGAAATTTTATTTTTAAAAATGTATTAGAAAGAACACTTGGCAGTGGCAAAACTTTTTTATATATAATATTTTATGCACTATCTTCAAATGTAAAAAAAATGTACTTTTAGTTACAATGAATAATTTTACAACAATCTCAACATGTTTGTATTACACATGTACACAACTTAAAATATTAATGCATGATTATTCTGTTATTTTATCACAACCAAGTGATATATTACAAACATCAAAACATGCACATGTTATTATCATTGATGAAATATCAATAATGATTACTATTCTGTTACATGCAATAAAATAATGTTTAAAACAAACTCATAGTAAATCAAAATCATCCGTAAATATGTTATTATTATTAAAAGGAGATTTTAAATAATTACCTTTTATATGTTTTTTTTTTTTTTTTAAAGATGAAATGTACTATAATTTTTTTCAAATTTCAATGGCTACATATTAGTCAATAACAATTTATTGGAATGAATAAACCTATATGAAAATGTTATAGATCGATTTTTTTACCATACCTAAGTGTGATATGTATTAAACAACCTACACAAATTGAAATAAATGATGCACTTTCATGTTAATAAATATATATAACACAATATCAAACCCAACCTAACATATTGTTGGCATCCTAAATCAAGCTCAATGGAAAAATCCTAGTAAGATTTTCATTTACAAATTAATAAGTTTGAACTCAAAACTTTTTTGACATCCAAGGGTTTCAAACAAGGATTATATCACTAAGTCATCACCTTTAGGTTCATGTTGTTATGTTTCAAAAGATCAAATGTAATCCCATGATGATTTTAACACTATGATTTTACATTCACATAAAAAAATGTTGGTAAATATAATGATTTTTAATACATAAATTATTTCAAGGTCATGAAATGTTTTATGTAATAATGGGAACTAATGTTTTGAATATTCAAATGTAAGAAATTGATTAAATGATTTAAAATTCAATCATTTTAATGTGTTGTTATTAAAACAAAAATGATGATTGCAAAAAATATTAATATTTTCAAAGGTGTTATAAATCATGAACTATTGATGTAATCAAATCTTTTACATTTAACAATGAAAAAATGGTAACAAATAGTACAATAAAAGTTATAAAACAAAAAAATATGTATAATAATAAACAAATGGACATTACAACATAAATATAATTATGAAACATATAATTATAAATTATCATTTCTAATTATATTACCATATGTTATTATTGATCACAAAGTAGAAAATGTAACAATTACATCAAAAGTTTTCATGCATATTAAACAATCATTTAATCTAGGCTTAACATATGTTATGTTATGAAACGTTACAAATCATACAAAATTCAATGATTCAAATCACTTTGACTCCATCAAATTTTTAATTTATATAGGTGCAAACAAGTTAAAGTAAATGCTTCATTGCTCTGTGTCAAAACAATTACAAATGGTCATGAAAACATTTTAATGTATTGAAAGTAGAAATTTTTATTTTGTACAATAATTAACATGATTATAATATTTCATTTTATATTTAAAATGTTGAAAATCCTCATTTTGAAAGTAGAATGAAATTATATATATATATATATATATATATATATATATATATATATATATACTTGCACAAAATGTTCCATCTTAAAAAATGGGTTACATGTAGATGAAATATTGAATTTTTTAAATTTTCAAGTTAATGTGGCCCTAAGAGATATTTATGTATTGCCAAATTATGTAAGTTACAATCATAATATATCAAATTGTTAATATGAAGTCTAAGGTTTGGCAACTATCTTCAAGTTGCTCTCAATCTGTTTCTACAATTCTTGCATGTCATCTAAATGCAACAGCACCTTGACCCTCCGACGAGTAGACAAGAAGACCTCCATCTCCTGCTGCAATCTGTGGAGTCTAAATTTGAAGATGCAAATCCCTCGACAACATTATTTCACCAGACCCTCTAAAGAAAGCATCCATGGACTGGTGCAGAATGCATATTCTCATCCAACTGACCTTTCTTTAGCTGCATACAATTAATCAAACTCCAAGTTGTCAGACTTGGCAAATGGGACGGACCAAACGTACAGGATCATCCGATCGAGCAATCTGCTAAATCATCCATAAATGAAATAATACACAAAGTTGGAGAGAGATTTTTTAACTATAAGTCACCTATGTTTCTGCAACAAAGTGTGCTCAAGCACTTTCCCGTCATTCTCACCAAAATTTGAGAAGACATCAATCCAGTGTTTTGCCCGATCCGCAGTTGGCAGGTCTGCTTCAAATAGCTCCTCTGTGAAAAAATTAAGATTTCCATCCTTGTGGTCTGCAAAGCAGAGTGAGGTTAGAACACAATGTCTTCATCCAACACTTGAGAATTGAGACAAAATATGCCTGGGCATTCACATGTCCACAGTGATTTTTTTCTCCACGGATTGCAATGGGATTTGTGAAGTCCTTGTGGTCAATCATATTGACATCTTGGCGCATTACCAGCAAGCTTTTGAGGCAGACAAAATGGAACTCCATGACCTTGCCAAGCTCCAACTGCCAATCTAGATAATGTGCCACAACCTAAACCCTCGACTCTTCCCCCCTCTTTAGACAAATAGGAAAGTTCAGCATAAGCAGGCAGATTGTCTATTGCAGGAATCTCAAGTTGTCGGTCAAAATGCCATGTGGAAACATTCACATAGCTCTTTAAGAACATACAGCATACTGGAAAATTGAGCATTGTACCTCAAGTAGAAGTGGATCCCCAATTCTACCCAGAAGAGAACCAACAATGTTCCTCACATAAAAACGAGGCCAAGCAAGTCTGAGCCATCCATTTGCATTACATAGCAAGATTTGTCCTGAATATAACTGCCTCCCTTGTGACTGTGGTTTGTACTTGCCTGAAGTATATTTAGAGGTCACAATACCAAGCACGGTTTCTAGCTCCGCCAAAAGTTGGCATTTTGAAACGTGAAATGCTTGCTAGGTCATTTCATAACTATGGGTGCTAGTTCAGAACCTTCCTGCAATCTTTTCTGCTACAAAATATGTCGCTAGTTTAGAACCTACTTGTGGTCCTTTGCACTAAGGACCACGTTGCGAATAAACACCTATTCGAAGAATTCATCACTGGATCTAGCTTCGTCATAAACATCTATGGTGCCACCACGATAAGTCAAGCGCAAAGCACCTTCAAGCGGGCGGATTTTTCCTTTCCCTCGCCTTCTGGTGCAATTTTTTCTTCTCATAGATTCATTCAAAGCCTCATTGATTCGAGACAGATTAGTTTGTCGAACCACATAATGGGTCAACGTCTGCTTCCGAAGGTACAACGCATAGCCCAGTTGTCGTCTTCGGTCTCAGACAGGCATGGTGCAATGTTGAAGCCACGCAGATCGGAACAAGATGATAGTCCCATGTCGAAGTTTGAAAAACATTTTGTGCGCAAGAAATGCAAATTCCCCTCCGGATTCTGCTTCTCATGTTCAAGCTCCAAACATGTTCACAATTGTGGTGTTAAGATTGAGTTCGGCAAATTCTTTTTTTTTTTTTTCAAAAAGTTCGAAGTGTTCAGAATAGACACATGTGGCGAAGCACACTTACCTTCTGAGAACCAGGAAATCACGGAATTGGACAGGTCCCTATCCGTGTGTGGGGTCGAATGGTAGTTCTCCGTGACTGCCATCGCTGTAAAACAAGTCCTCCCGATCCGAGAAGTGCCGAAGGGCAACTGTTCGGGGAAGAAGCCGTCCAACTCTCGGAGCCAGGATGTCAGCTGGGGACGCAGATTCTTCTCCATAAACTCAGTGGCCCAAGCATCTGCGGAGCGCTCCAATTCTTCTTGCGACCAAGTTTTCTTGTTTTTAACATTTTTTGCAGGGTGCTAGTACTGAAGAAAAGAAAACCAGGCATCATGAGAAAAGAGGTTATTTAAATTATAGCATCCATACGTTGAGTTTGGGCAGTGGAAAGGTGCAAACCTATCCACGGTAAGATCGTTAAGGCAAAATTTATGCCCGAATAACGCCATTCTAAACTCTCGAGAACAGGACCGGAAGATGGTGCCGCCATACCGAAACAAATATCCCAATGTCTGAACATGCTCTAACGCTTCCGTCAAGGCAACAAACCTGTGTAAAAGGATCGCCACCATCTCCCCATGGTGAATCAGCATGCAATCTTCATGTAGCTCTCTGAAATCATGGAGATTGGGATATGCTCCCTTGTTTTGCTCTTCGTGGGAGGTTGCGTGCCTGAGCCCTATGACTTGCCGCACGGAGTCAGGGACACTGTGCCCTTCGTTGCGAAAATGCCGGATGATCCAGGCACTCTCACCGAGACCCCAATATTTCGTAGAATACAGTTTGCTATTCTTGCGAGGAATCCACAAGATCTGGTGAGATGGATTATGATCCCGAGCGAGTGTCAAATCAAAAACACAATTATCCACTCAGCTTCTATGAGATTTCAGAAGTGCTAACCAATCACAAGGCTCCTCCACCGTCACAATGCGATTCGACAATCCATCGAGTGCTTGGAACGCATCCCTGTCTCTCGTCGCCAATGGTCTGGGCTTTTCCCACAACGCAAGGGCCCTGAGCTATGGAAGTTGGCCTTGGCACGCAACAACATCCATCGATGAGATTGCTCGGACAACAAATGCATCAAAATAAAAAACATTGGTGTAGAAAAGGAAGCCATACCTGCGGTGCAGCCTTCAATACTTGCTTGAGGCGAGTTCTGCCTTTCTTGGGACCGTTTAAAACCACCTTATCACTAATTAATTTCAAATGTACTTTCAACCTTTTTTTATACTACCAAAGTTGTTCAAACTTTATATCCAACTTCCCATAAATTAAATGTAATGGCCTATGTTTTCATATTTTTATTTCAAGATATTTTGCATTTATTTTCTTATGTCCATATAAAAAATTGTTTCATTTTAAAATTAGATCTTAAGTAAATTTTTTTTTTAGTCTACTTTACCTTATAAACATCCATATATGAATTAAAATACTAAAATATATATTAATAAAAATTGTGCATATTGATAGAATAAAGTTTTACAATCAAAAACTATTTTCAACAATTATTAAATTTTTACTATTTGCATTATTTTGACTCTACATGTCTATTCATAAGTAAATAACTATTTCAAATAATATTTTTTACCCATTTGAACATAAGTCCTTAGTAAAAAATGTAACAAAGTTAACATAATATAATACCTTTTTAGAGAATAAATGAAAAAGTTACATGAACTATTTCTTTTACGATCTTTGAAATTATAAAAGACAACATCATCATCCCACATGTGCTTCAAAAGAAATTCTCTAATTTTCTTTAGCAAATTGGTCCAATTTTACATATAAAACTTGCTATGAAAATTTATTATAAATTTGGAACAAATCAAAAGGTGAAAGCACATTATGCCCTTTAAAAATTGTAATCACAAAAACAAAAATTCTACATTTGGTTTTTTTGGTACATGTGGACATCACATCTTGGATTATTTTTATTCATTTTAAGTATATTACATTAACTTTAGATTTAAACTAGTTTATTTGAAAAGAAATTGCAACAAACATTTACAAACTTGAACATATGAAATATATTTGTGTCGAAAAAATACACATCACAAAGTATGAAAAATTATAAATATACTTCAAAACTAAGGTTATGGGTGGAGTTTTATAAGGAATTTTTCGACATCGAGTGATATTAATGTACATGAACTAAATTAAAGACCATTTAGAAATTTACAATTTTTGGTTGAAAATCCATTCAAAAAATGTGTCTTTTGCATTTCTTGAACAATAAATGCATAATAAACTCTTATTTTTGGGAAAAAACCATTACCTTAAAAAAAATGAAAAGATTTTGTAGGTGAACATTATATTATTTTTTCATTTTTCTTTGGTTTGGTAATGCATCATGGACCACAAACATGAAACCCTATGGCCATTGAAAAGATGTACATTATATATTTTATGCACATTGATTTTATCCATTTTTTTTCATTTAACCATTAGATCAAATTTAACTTTGATTCAAAATGAATTTTGACTTCCAAAATGTTGTCATTTACATTCAAAAGTTTTTCTTTTATGTTTAGGATTTCCAAAACATCCCATCAAGATTTCTGTTTATTACACATTTATTATACTTGTTATACAACACTTTTTTGGGTGAAAAATGGTGAAAAGTGGCTCATTCGTAATGTGTTTTCACCCCAAAGCCTTCAAGATGTTTGAATCCTTTGCAAAATCTACACATTTCTCAAAATTTTATGAAGTAAAAGAATTAAACATAGTACAAATCCACATTTTGACAAATTTTTTTTTAAGGAATGAAAATAACTTTTAACTACCCTAAATGGGTCTAATGTGTAAAAAAACATAATGAAAAGAAAGATGGGAAGAAAGAACATTACCTTCTTTTTCGATCGGTTGTTTTTTTATTTATTCTTTTTATTTTGTCTTTTTCTCATTTGATTTTAAAATCAACTACGAAAATATTTTAAACGATCATTAAGATGATAACAAACCTCATAAACTTCAAAAGATTGTCAAACCAAGATATAATTATAATTTAAATTTTTTAGTTTTTTTCAAAGTTGTTCACAAAAACACAACAATAAACATGAATCAAAGTTTTTTCCCAAAGATACACGATATCTTTTTCAAGACAACTTTCGCTTTCTATTGCCATAGTCCATAAATTCAAATTTCGTTCATTCAAACTACACATTATTATCCACATTACTATTAATTCCAAGTTTCACATTTCTTTTCAAAAAATATTTTCATGTCCCATTCTTTTAACCATAACTTCATATTTGTTTTATCATGCCTTTTGCATCATTGAGGATTCATCATTGTTGTCTCATTGTAGCCTTCAAGTTAACCCTTGTAATTTAGTTTTTTTTAATTTGAAAAAACTTTATGAACGTCCACGCCCTTTGTAAACCATTAGTTATTTTCCCCCTTTTTACTTTATGTCAAAACCATTGTGAAAAAAAATATTTAAAAATAAATCTTTCAAGTTGAAAGAGTTTTTTCATTCACTAAAACATTTTTTTAATGTTTCTGCCTTTGAACCATTTGATTACATTTCAAACATTTCTTTATCCTATAATAGTATCCAATAGAATGTATGATCTTCTAACTTTGGCAAAAAAAGGAAAACATTATATTTTCATCATTAGATTCACTAATCCCTAGTAATAAAAAACAAGTGCAAATGCATACTTACTATTTCTATATGAATATCAACTTTTTAAAAGGTTTCATTGTTTAAAGTTCTAATTCACTAACTTAAATGTGTTTTTAATATATTTTAGTATCAATTGGTTTGTAGCTTTTGCCCCTATTAGATAATTTGGTTTCTAACCAAGCTCATCTTTCTTACTCCAATTAGATCATAGGTTCAAACTCTTGGAGCAAATGCTATAGATGTGAAACATTGATATTTTCAATGTTTTGACTAAAACTTATTAATGGCCATATTTAAGCCCATAAATTTTCCAACCCACTTTTCAATTTGTCTTTTATTTTTAAAATTTTATTTTTCCCCTTCTTCAAACCCTTTAAATTGTGATCATGTAGTTATTTATCTTTTGAAAAATAAAATTATGTATGTTTTGATGGAAATAATTGGGCCATATTGTAACAACAATTTAAATCTATTATTCTTGGTGACAATAAAGTTAATCAATGTAAAATGTGTGACATAAAAATATTAAAAATATTTAAAAGGGAGTTTGGGTGACCTACCTATATGTTTGTAAATGTATCTTTTGTTAATCGTTTTTTTCAATTTTGAACAATGTTGTTTTAAAAAAATATTAATGTGAAACAAAAATTTATTATTTTCCCCTTTCCTCAAACAATGTTTTTGCTACAAAATTAAAATTAATAAATCTTGCAAACATTTAATATGACCCCACCCAAAACTATTAATTATGCAATCTTGCTAAGTTTTAAAAAAAACAAGACCCCCATTATCTTGATTCCATTACCAAATTAACACAAAAATTGAAAAAACACTTGTCATTTTGTTCGACCTCAAGTTAGAACTTGGTTTCTTGGTTGTTTACATGTACAAAGGTTATAGTTAGCAAATCACTTTCACTTCTTCCATTGAAATGAACAAATTTGTGGATAATTACATAGTGGGAAAAAAAAATCCCTCAAATATCATAGGAGGATGGTGATGTTTTGTATTGATCCTTCCCACCTATCCAAATTCATTCATTATTTTTTTACATACAAAAGTTCATTTTGGTTGATTTCATTTCATTGTAAAACACACAAAGCTATTCATGGATGTCTTTAACATCCACTATGTGGAATAATGTACATATCCATGAATATGATTCACAAGGTTGTGTTTGAACCTTCACATTGTACCAAATGGCCCACTTCTTGATTGATTTTAAGATTATCAAAATCACCATATGATTTGACCTATCCATTGACTAAGAGAAACAATTCACTTCTAAAACAATGATGTTCCCCACTCAAACGTGTTGTTTTCGACATCACAACTAACAAGATAAAAAGGGAAAAATCATCGTTCCCCAATGAAACAACAATAATACCACATGTACATAATTAACTACATATTCACAATTTGAATTTTCATTAGCATAATGTTGACCCACTGCTCCAATTTCAATAACCACACATGAAAACATCATTTCACAACAATTTGAATATTATTTCAAATTGGACATGGTTTTCAATAACTTCCATAGATACCTACCTAATAAATTCGAACATAAACACATAACCACATTGTAAACCATTTGATTCAACAAGCACAATAACCTAAGAGGCACATTGTTAAAATGCAAATTCTAATAACCCCAACAACAAACCATTTTGAACCAAAAATATATGTTACAAATGTTTTTGTACATCTGAAAAAAAAAGTATGGTTGTCAAATTATGCGTTTCCCATGTTGTGATTTTTTCAATATTCGTTTGTATTTCCTTCATCCTTCACCCCCTAGTTTCCAATTGCTTACATTGTTGACTCTACATATTGGAACCAAATAAAATATGTAGTTGTTTTATCTTCATATCAATTATACTATTATCACCCTTATTATACAATAACAAGGCCATTATGAAAGGTTAATCTTGTTACATTTTGATATTTCTTGAATTGCTTTCACACAACATACATAAAGTGTAGTTCTTCTCCTTACTTTCATTGAAACATGTGCACAAAGGCTAGGTATTTGAAAAAACATGTGTCTTAGACTCATAAATTGTGTTTTCTCACAAATTTTCTTAGTTTCATATCAATTCTACCATTGTTACCCTTATTTATTATACAATGAAAAGGACATAGTCAAGGGTGTTAAATTTATTCCTAGTCATATAATGATCATACTTAAGTCACTCATTTTCACCTCCTAGCCTACAACTCTACTGAATGAACCTATCTCATTTCATGGGTTGCCTCTACCCAACAGTTCAATTCCCATGGGCTTTAGCACTTGGTTGAACATAAAACAAAGTGATATAATCATGTGGTTGCACTTTTACTCCAAACAAGAAGTGTCATACTCACATGCACACAATTATTGATATCTAATTTAAGTCAAACTAATGATGCTTAACATATTATAAGTGTTCATTTATCTGACGAAACTCAACTTGAAAAATAAAAACCTATTCACACAATTATAAGAGAACCATTCCTCTAAATAAACAACTAATTTACTAATGGTCATCCTTGAATGAGAGATTTAATTTTAGTTTCCATCCCCCTACTAGATGATGCATTGTACCATGGATGATGTACCCAAATAATGGGCACAATTAATATGACATGAAAACAAAAACTCCCAACACAAAAAATAAGGATCATATTTTTCATTTTGGAGACCAACATTGACCTCAAAAAAGATTTGAAGTGTAAACACATAATATCATCCACTACTTCATTCTTCCCCTAGCTTCTAACCTAAGATTCAAAGCTTTTAGAAACTCTTCTTCCAGGCTTTACTTCTTACATTCAATGTGCAAATTGCATCTCCATTATATTTTGCCATCTTGCATGTTGTGATTTACAACTAGGTCTAGATGTTCTTACTCCATTGGCATTGTATGACAAACAAGTCCAGTGACAGTCTACACCTTGGACTAAATGGCTGCAAAGTTATTCACTTGTACTGTTTGAAAGGAAAAAAATAAAATAAATCTTAGGGAATATGATTAGAAAATAGGAGCCATACTATGGGTTCTTTTTGCATTCCAAGCATTAGAAAATTGACACAATTCAACATTCAAACCACAATCAGTTATCAAAACACCAATTATTAATAATTATGCAAAAGTTTTTAAGATGGATTGTAAGACCTGAAAACACACAAATAAACTATTCTCTTTGCTTTTTTCCAAAAACCTCCAGTGACCATTACCCTCAACTGTCAAGGCTCAAAACAAATTGACAGTTGAAACCTCAAAAGCAATGTTGGCTTACAAAGCTTCCACATTTATCAAACTACCTTTAGAGCCTCCAGTAAGTCCCAACCCTTCTTTTAATGTGGCCCTCACTGCTCTCCTTCCTTATTTGATTCAGATGAATGGATCATAAGGTTCGTGTGAGTAAGCTTTAAATCTCCACCTATTAGAGTGTAGAAGAATAGAAGTTTGTCATTAGGAAAAGAGTGAAGCATTTGAATTCCCTTACTGAAGTGATGAGTGGTATAGTATATTAGTTGTGAAACCTCCTGAAGCTCATATATACACACAAACACATACATGCACGTGTATATATTCTTAATTTCAGAAAGTGTAACACAACAAGACTAGCAAAAGGTAATGCAGTTTGTTGTGCTTATTATGGTGGTAGTAAAACTCCAGACCTAGCATATTCCCTCTTGGGTATATTCACATTTCAATAAAACTTTGACCTTCCATGATATCCTGATATAGAGATCCCATACATACAAATGGATGCTGCACAGTTTTAAGAAGGTCAAATAAAATAGGGTCCAAAGGGCAATCAATCCTCTTTTCCAAAGATAGAAGAAAGACAAGAAATCACGCATGATCATAGATGATGATTGTTGCATGAATGATGTGAGTCAACACTGAAAACAAAAAATATAAGCTCCAAGGGGAAGAAGGGGTCACCTTTTTGGAAGGGCTTCTGAGCTCTCTGATCTCCTTCACCTACAGCATTGTTCCTGGGAGCCCACTGACCCTCAGTCAGTTAAGTGTTGTAACACGCAACATCACAGCTGCCATTTTGGATCCTCCACCTGAATTCAAAACATGCATTAAAAACCTGTATCCAGACAATTATATCCAAAAGAAATAGGTTACTTATTGTCAAGTGATTTTGAATAAACACTCCCACCTCCAGCTCATATTGCCTCCAAATTCTGGTCTAAAAAACTTGTACTCTCCGTAAATGGGCATTATTGATTATAGAGCTATAGCATTTACTTAATTTGAGTGACATTAAAGGAGCTCAGAATCTCATTTTCAATTCCATTGATCATATATGAGGACTGTTCCCCATAGTTCTTTGAACAGACCAATTGATGTCAAAGAGCAGTGTCTCTCTATAACACATGAAGTTCTGACAGGAGCAGGGAAACTACATGGCAAATATTTGGAGGTGGAGTCTGCCACCAATAACTACTACTAGCTCTAGCCAAGAAAGATAACAGAAATAATCCATGAAGATAACATTACAGAAGACTAGCAGAAGCCCAGAAAGGAGAAAGAAATTCCAGAAACATGAGGAAAAATCAAGAGGCCTGACACAACCTCAATACTCAAAATATTTAAGCACTCACCAGAAAACATGACACATTTTGAGGCCCAATGTGGTTGAGAGAGATGAAAAATTTGAAGAATGACACTAAAGGAGAGCTTGGACTACCTGAGATGACAAATGAAGCCCTCATGTTCCCCATCCATTTTGTTCTTCTTTTTTTGAGAGCTAACAACCAGGCCTCTCCATAAGCCACTTAACAGAAAAGTTAGCTTATAGAGCCAAAATGGAATCTCATATCCTCCACTTTGTGATCTATCAGAAAATTCTACACATGTAACAAGTTACAAAAACAGACTATAATCCAAAGTAGCTTTCCTTGCATTTACAGTAACCAAGCCCTTACTCCTAGACTATAGTTTCTGAGCAACACTAAGTTCTGTTGAAGCCGGTCATTGGTGATTTGGAAAGCAAATTGAGCTTCTGCTGATGACCTTTCATGACACCATCACTGCTACATCTTTTCAAGCATGGAAACTCTGAACACTTGGCTGCAAGAGATGAGGATATACCTTTGCACAGGATCCCCTTGCCCTGCCACATCAAACACCATTTCTGTCCAACCCTTTTGTTACACACCATAACCACTTGCTCACCTACTTCATGGAGGTGCATCATTTAAATCCCCAACACAAATGAAACAGGAGATTTCTTTGTAAGGCTTAGGAATTGGATAACTTGATATCACAGACAGCTGAGTACCCGCTTAAAATCCATCCTGACCTCATCCATGCAGCTGTATACATGCCCTTGCCATTTGACTGCTCAACATGTGACAGGAGGTACCTCAAACAGGTGCTCAGGAAGGGTAAGATCTCCCAAAACAGAAAAACCAGCCAGAACATAATGCTTTGCAATGCAATTGTAAGAACTATCACCAAATGCCCACACTGCTGGAAAATACCTTTAAAGCAGAGCTTATGTTCAGTATTCAAATTCTCTTGCATCAAAGTACCAGTGTGAAAAGATTGGGCAGGGATGGAGTTCACAAAAGCACGATGGTCGCTGGTGGAGTGTTCCCAGATGGTAGTGGTTTCATATCAGAAGACTGTCTGCTCAAGAAATAATTTGTTGGACCAATGAGTTCTTCTGTCCCATTTGATGTACACCTTACAGTACTCTCAAAGAACTTCAGAAACACAATTTGAAGTCCCTGAGGTAGCCTTTGACTAGTTATCCACCAAATGGGCTGAGAGGACTGATGGGAGGTCAGCTCACAATGTGGTCCAACAAGTAATCCTGGGGAATGGCCCTAGTGACAACAGCAGCTGATCACAGCATTGGTTCACCCTCTCTTGTCAGCTTATCAGCACACATTGTCCACATACAGAATTGGGGCTTATCACTTTCAGTTGCAATGAACATGCCAAACCATCTGACCACTATCAGACCTTGGAACAGATTGGTCAAAGGTTGGTGCCCTTAAACATTAAACCCAACTTGATCTGACCAATTCGCTTGTAACAGCCAAAACTGTGCCAAGGACTGATATGTGCCAACTGTCCCACTGATCCAGCCTGAAAGACAAGCTTCACTTTACTTCTGAGATGAAGAGTTAACCTTCAACCACCCAGTTTCTGGTGAGCAGAGCCAGGAGATATCAAAGTCAGAAAATGTGTTGCTACTGGTCTCTCCAAAAACACAGCCCCCAGCACACCACAGGTATTTTTCAGCACACACAAGAGAATGAAGCAGCCCAGAGAGAACCAGAGCACACCTGATATGAGTTGAAGCTTGTACTTTCATGAGATTTAAAGTACCACATGAGCCTGCAGAAGCCTAGCACCCCATGGAAAGTCATCAAGTACACCAAAAACTTCACATGTTGTGGACAGGCAGCACCATCTAACAGAGTCAATTGTAACAAAGGGAGCTGATCTCACTTAGGTAGCATTGACGTCTCAGTCACATTGTCACAAAGTAAAACACTGAGAGCTATTCCAAGAGACAGCAGCCCCTTCCCCTCACTGCAGACAGCAAATGGCTTTCAAGGAAGAAGATATGAGTCTGTGCTGCTGATGTGAACTCAAGTCTCAAAGTGGGGCAGCAGCTGCCCTGAAAACACAATTGCCAAAGACTACACAAAGGTGCTCAATAGCGATCATCATATGAAGATCTTGCTGCACCACCATTGGCACTGCTACCTCCATTTGGGCGATCATATGGACCCGATCGATCACGGTGATAGCCACTATCATACCGGGATGGCCCCCCACTGCTGTATCGGTCAGTGCCACCACCTCCACCATCCCGACTGGACCGCCCCCCTGCACTCCCATAGCGGTCGCCACCACTGTAGCGATCAGAACCTCCATACCTATCACTGCGATCACTGCCACTGTAGCGGCTACCACCACCACCACTGCTACCATAACGATCACTGCCACCTCCTGAGTAGCGATCACTGCGGCTGCTACCATATCTGTCTGAACCTCCACTACCAGAATAATAACGGCCTCCTCCACCACCTCCCCCACCACTTGAAGGGCATTCTCTGGCCCAGTGACCAGGCTGCCCACATTTAAAGCAGTCATCACCCCCTCCCCCCCCTCCACCATATCTCCTACCACCCCCGTTGTAACCTCCACCACCACTGCCACCATAACGGTCCCCGCCACCGCCACCAGTCTTGGGCTGTGCTTTATTCACTGAGATCGGCCGACCATCTAACTCTTTCCCATGCATCCGGTCAATAGCCTCATCCATGGAGCGCTCATCAGCGAATGTTACAAAACCAAAGCCACGTGATCGCCCCGTCTCCTTGTCCACCACAACCTATTCTTGCACATCACATATTTCAGTGACTCAAGGGACCTCCTCAACTCAGGAACAATGATTAAAAAACACAAGCAATTCCTTCCAGAAGTAGCTAAATGATTGCCTTCAAGACAAACAATTCCTACACTTAGCGACAAGTCATGAAGAGGAACTCACTCACACCAAGAACAAATACTACCAGAACTTGGCAGGGACAAACAACAACTGCAAATTACTCAGACAAACTCTACGCTTTAAAATATATGTCAGTGACTGCAGTTTTCATTGCATCTTTCTGCTTCAGAAAAGAGATCCGTTCAACGTTTCGTAACCCTATTTTTTTGCGAGAGACTACAGCAGGTTCGCAAATACAAACACACACACAAAGAGGTAACGTTCCTGTACAAGGCAAAAGAAAGAAAAGGGAAAAGGAAGATTAGGAGAAGACCGGCACTCCTTTCGCGTCACAAGAAAAATAGCAAACATGACCAACCTTTGCTTCCGTGACGTTGCCGTAGGCTCTGAACGCATCTTCCAGGGCTCTGTCGGACGTGCCCCACGACAATCCTCCAACGAAGCACCGAAACTCCTCGTCTATCGACATGATACTCTAAACAGCAGAGTTTGGAAAACAAAAAAAGGCTGGGAAAAAAGAAAAAAAACCCCTTCTTACTCCTCCTCGTCCTTCGACTGCTCGCGGCTGCGCAAGCAAAGAAAGACCGACTACTGCTTTGAATCGGAAAAGAAGAAGAAGAAGGAAAACGGAGCTCCAAACCCTAAAAGCTGAAAGACCTAAACGGACCGAGTTACGAACTGCTGGGAAAGTGAGGTCCTAATCCACGTCCCAACCCTTTCATGATCCTCACCCTATTTTGACACTTGGTTCATGCCTTCCATACCTGTAAAGACCAGTGTTGGGCGGTTCTCTGTGTTTTGGGAGAACCTCTAGGGTCGGTTCTCTCTTAATAACTTTTTGGAAGACTTTCTAGGTTAGGTTTTGGATTTTTTATAAGAAAATCCAGAACCTCTGGATAATTTATTTTTTATAAAAAAATCCAGAACCTCTGGATAATTTATATATTTTTATTTATTTATTAAAAAATGGGGGGTTCCTGGGTATTAGGGTTTAAGCTTTTCAATAATGGGTTGTTCCGGGTAGCAATTAGGTTTTAAGGATTAGATTGTCAAAAGAAACAAAATTGGTTATTGTAATTACAAAGGCAAGTATTTGCAAAAACATATTTGGTCATTACAATTACAATGCAAGTATTTTTTAAAAATATGTTTCTATTTGAAAACAATGAGATTACATCTCTAACTTTGCACCAATTATGTGTTTAATGCATAATCACTACTCATATATGTAACAATATGTTTTCTTGTAATTGGGTTCGTGGGCATTTGACACCACGGGGAGATCGTCAAATGAATCATTAGTCCAACTGAAAAAACATATGCCTCCAACATTATACATTACCCATGACAACAATCCTCAAATGTACACAACAAATGATAAGGAGTAGCTCCGCCACAAGAGACTTTGTCCTCAAAATAATATATTACATTCAAAATGATATTATGAACTCAAATTATATGGGATATGAGTTCATTGGTTTTATCAAGAATTTTGAAAATCTTTTTTTCTATTGAAAATTTTCATTTTTTAGCCCTCTTCGAAATCATTGTGCATATTTGAAAATTCAAACCATAGTTCCATTGCCTTTCCTTTAACAATACAAATGAATATAAAATTATAAATAATGATATTGTGTGAAAATTCAATCCAAGTTTTTCAACAAAAAAAAAAAAAAAACGACTTTTTGTAATGTGCACAAGGTAAAATTAAATACTTAGATGTTTGAAACAAATATTAGTGATAAATGGATATAATTTAGATGGAAAGTGTTGGGAAAGTTTTTCACTTAATTTTTAGTTTCGTTTCATTTTCAAGTTTAAGAATTCAACATTTTGTAATTTTTGTTGTCACATTATGATTTTAGGATTTTCCATGAAAGGTGTTTTGTTGTTTTGTTTGATGAGTGTACATGTGGATAATAAAACATCCAATTTTTTTCATCTTGTGTTTGATAATTCTGATTTTTTGTCTGCAATGGTCCATGAAAATTAATAAAGATATAAAAATTTAGACCACAAGGTGCCACCATTTTGGGCACCATTAATTAAATGGAAAATGCAACATTCATACGCTAGAAATGAAGATGTTAATAGTTTTTTTTTTGTTATACATAAAAAATGCGTTTGGTAATTTGAATGTAATATAAATCAGTTTGTGAAAATATGGTCAATATGTTTTTGTTACACCAAATTTACATTCATTTCTAGGGACATTTGCCCATAACAAAATGTCAATTTCACCATACATCACATATTTTTTAATTCACTTGTTGTAAGATTATTATTATTTTTTTTTGAGAACTATTTTTAAAATATTTTTTGCATATTTTCATCTTTAATAATGTATACCATGATACTAAGAAAAAATTGATTTCACAAATTGATGTCATTTGATTACCTAAAGTAGACATTTCAACTACATGTGTAACAAATCAAAAACATTGATAATTATTTATACATGTTCATTATCATGAAAAGTAAACAATAAAAGAAAAAATTAAAAGGTTTGATAAATATGCTGTTTTTTAATTCGAAAAAATCCATGGAAAATATTTTTTGAAGTTTTTAAAGGTTTTTAAAAAATATGTGTTTGAAAGTTTTTGAAAAGATCAATGAACAATACGTTTGGAAATTTTTTAAAATATTTAGAAATATTTTTGGAGATTTTTAAAAAATTAGAAATTTTCTATAAAACAAATTGATAGAAATTTTTAAATATGTAATTAAAAGAATTTTTTTTGAAAGCCATTCATGATTGTTTTTGAAAGGTGATCTAATAGAAACTTATAAAAGGTTTAGTTGTAAAAAATTTCTATAAAAAACTAATGACTTTTTAGAAGGTTCTATGGGATACTATAAGAAAAAATCTAGAAGGCATCATCTTTCAACCTTGCCAATGCAAGTTGTGACCTTGTTTCATATCTAATTTACATCATGCCTTATTCAAGCAATAAAATCATTTTTTTTTGTTTATTGATGATTTTTTAATTTATCAAGTTCATTATATAGTCTTTCACAATGTCTTTGTTTTAACATTTACATATTTCACATATTGATAATAATACATGATTACAAAATTAGTACATTTATTATTGCATGTTTTCTTCCATTTGTATACCAATGTTGTAAATATTTCACATGTTCATAATCTTATATAGTCAAACACCATTATGATGAATTAAGTACATGGTCAAAATTTTGTTTATTAAAGTTTGAATTTTGATTTTATTATCCATAACCATTTCAACAACAAATTGAAATACAATGTATAAAAAACATTAAAAATTACCATTAATAGGCACGATAAAACTCCATGCAATAAAATGTTTTTTCATGATTAACTAAAATCACATCCTTTAAGTCAAACTTTACAACAAAAATTCTATGGATGACAAACAAATTTAAACTTATTATAACAAGGGTGATGAGTTGGTATCTACCCACATCCATGCACTTGTGATCAAGTGTACTTATTAAAATTTAAATGTGAATGTATGTGAAATTTAATATCCATTTTATATTAATACATAATGATTTAACATTTTTATCAAAAAATAAAAGCATCTTATGATAATCGAGTTTTGTTTTATAAAATATTGACTATTTTGTTATGTATTTAAAAAACCACTTGTAAAAGGGGCATTATGAAATCCAAAATGATTTTTTTCAAAACATTTTTAACGAGTAGATAAATATTATAACACTTAGTGGTCATCATATGCATATGAAATGTAATGGTTGTTTGATACAAAGGGAATCTTACATTCCTTCAAAGGATTTTTTGTTAACATGAGTTATGAAGGCCACTTGGTGAATTATTGGGTTTTGATAGAAATAAAATAAGAAAGCAAAAGATAAAATCTTATTATTTTCCTTAGATAAGTAAAAAACTTCAATACAAAGGGGATTGTCAGTTTTTAATAGGACAACTTCATAAACTTTCTACAAAAATAAACCCAAAATAAACATATGAAAAAAAAATTACACATATGAACTTTCTGTATAAAAATATGGCAAGGAAAAAAATACTCTTAAAAAAAAATTCTCCTATACAATCCACAAAGGGACAAAACCTTAAATACCTTCCCCCCCCAAAAAAAAATGGAACATGCAATGAACCTAATCCCACAAAAATCAATATTAAATATCCACATTTTAAATCGGTAGTAAAAATCAATTTTGGTAGAAGAAATTTGATAGTGAAAATTCAATAAGCAAAATTTGGTTTCAGTAAAATTTTGGTAAAATATTAGTATCGATAAAATCCACCTTTAACATGAGTTTATTCATTTTTTATAATTCATCAACTTTTCCCAACGAATTGATTTGGACATATTGAAATCACCTAGTCCATAGGTAGGTAGTTTCATGCCATCACAAAATAAATTCATTCGTATACATAATAAAACCTTGTGTCGTAACCCTAGCCTTGGGTTCGCGACCAAGGCAAAAGCTTGCAAAAGTGCAGGCCAAGAGTGAGCTTAGGAGTCACACTTCATGTTCCCAAGAATGTAAGAAAGTTTGAGGGAATGAACCCTCACACTTCCAATGAACTCCCACTTTGGGAATTGGAGTCCCAATGGATTTTCGAATTTTCAAAAGACAATTACAGGGGCCAAAACTCATTGGATTGAAAAAAAATTTATATCATTGAAAAAATCTTGAAACGTAGATGTCTAAAATGGGCTCGCAACACCCATTTGAATACTTAAAATATAAGTTATGGCCAAAAGAAAGGTTGGGACTCAAATGACCAATTTGACTCCCGACCATTAAAAGTCAGGAATCGCCCCCATTTCCTTGCGTGCTGGTGACATGCCACATATTTTTGGAAAGCTCTCGACAAAGGATACAACTCTACTTTAGACCTCACTTGAATTGAAGGTCTTCACACAAAGTTATGGGGCTCCAAAGTTGCGAGAGTCCCAATTTCGGGAATTTCGGGACTCCCACTTGGGAGTTGTAGGACAAAATGTCATTTGGGTGTTAGCCTCGTGGCTAGGCACATAGTATATTATAAGGGGGAAGGTGGTGGCTTCCCCCAAGTCTAGGCCGTGGTGAGTATTGTGAGTCCATGTTTGCCCGTGGTCTGTCCGTGCACCAAAAATGCTCTAGCTATGCACTAACCAACTTATTATTTGGTTTGTGTAGGTTCGTGTGAGTAATTAAGTTGCTTGTTAATCGTCCTAGTCCCATCCCGAAGCTCCAACATGCCCTTCTACCCCCTGAAGTGCTATGAACCAAGGAGTGCGCCCCAACTTCTTCTCCTTCCACTTTTTTCTTTTTTGAACTCGCAGCTGAATCCATCAAGGAGCTTGGGGGTGCGTCATCTTGGGTTTTAGTTGAAATTGAAAATGATAATCAATACATAGGATGGGATTATGTCATAGGAAAGTAGTAAAAGAAGAAATTTCAATAAAATTATTGTGAAAATTGTAAAACAACAAGTCTATGCAACATTCGTTGGCTTCAAAGTGTAAAAATGACACAAAAAATACACATTATTTATATATAAATGAGATGTCTTTTCCAATTGTGATGTCTTGATGTGAAATACGTACAATTTACATTTAATCTAAATTTATGTAATTATGGTGATGTAATTTTGGATAAAATTATGTGATTTTTGTGTAATAAACATGAACACTCACATATGTCATTCAAAAACAATGTCTTCTCTATTTGAATATTTAAGATATTGAATATGTACAAATATCATTCATATTAACCATAATATAAAATTTGTGTGATTTTTGTATGAATCTATGAAGCTTGGTAAGTTTGTGATGTAAAGGGTTTATCTATGTTATGGAATACTTAAAAAGGATTTAAAGGATCACACAAAACCTATTTAAAGGATTAATCACAAATTTATTTGGTCAAGGGATACTTAAAGGTTACTTAAGGGATTATCTTTAGTTGATGCATAATGTAAAAAAAGGTTCATAATTTTACATAGGGGGCTATTTAGGATAAGGGCTATGAAAAGCTTATATAAAAAATTACATAAGACCTTTTTAGAAAATTATTTAAGAAAACATTTAAAAGTTCAAGTAAATTATGGGATAATTAAAAGTCATGTAAAAGGTTACTTAAGAAACACCTAGGAATTTACTTAAGTTATGGGATATGCAAAAGTCAAGCAAGGGACTATGTAGAGCCCGCCTTTCCATTTAGGAGGAATGGAAAATTCTACTTAATTTAAATATCAATTAATTCAAATTTTACGTTGACACCTAAATTAAGGTTTTCAAAAAGAAAATGATTTACTTTTTTCATGATGGATTGACATTATCATTATGAATGTTAGTGAATGTGAAAGGAGAATAAGGATGGGAATAAAAAAATATCTTCAAAAAATCATAGGAAAAAATAAAATGTTAACCTAACATTGACCGAAAGTCCCATTTTATGGATTGTTACCTAACATGTGTTTTAGCTCCACAATTTATGTTTTTTTGTAAATTTCATGTTCAACTAAAACATTATTCAAACATGATGTTAGGGCCTATAATGTTAAATAACCTGATATTTATATAGCATTATAAATAAATAAAAAACCTATGTTAAAGTTAGGACTAACCTAAAATGTTAGTTAATAATTTTGGTGTCCATTCACACCTAAGTATTAGCTAAACGAAAGCATCAAAAGGTAAAGCCATTTATCTGTGTCACAATGGATTCACACCATCAAGATGAAGTTAGTGCTCACAATCAAGATTGATTATTCCAGTTAATGAATGTAATCAATCTTGAATTAGACCCCACAATCGAGATATAACATTAAATTATAAAATCATTTTTGGCCTCCTTACATAACATTGAGTTAAGACCTTAAAACCTAAGCTTTTGCCTAAGCTTGGATATTAACTATCACAAATGCTAATATCAAGTTAACATCACTTGCCAACAATGATGCCAAATCATTCTCAATGCTACCTAACACTACATATGTGAATGTACCCAAAATCAAGAAAATCTAACATCCACTTACCATTGACTAAGCACTAGGTGTAAATGACACTTAACACCTACATTACATTGACTTAAAGCTGCATTCACACTTAATGTTAAGTCAGTGTTAACTGCAAATCTAGGTGGCATCTTAGGTGGCACCCAAAGTTAAATGGGTGATTCTTTAATAGTTAGTGAATGTTAACTTAACATAAAATCTTCGTGGTAAATAGGTTCAGGTTCTAAATGACTAGCTTGGTGTTAGGGGACATAATACTAGAGTCCTTAACACCAAGTGTGAATGCACCTTTAGCATTGTGTGCCATGTAAGATTCCACCTAGGATTTGATGTTAGTTAACATTCTTAGCATGAATGCAACAAAAAGCTTGGCTCTCCTAGCATTGACTTGGCACTTAGTATTAAGTGTGATTGGAGCTCTAGTGGGCTACCTAAGGACTATCTAGGGAGATGCCTAGGGTGCTACCTAGGTTATGGGATACCTAAAGGCTGCTTAAGGGGTTACGTAGAGCCTACTTGTAGGGCTAGCTAGTGATTTCTTAGGTTAGGGGATTTGTAGGGGTTACTATTGCAATTTGAAGGCTGCACTGGCAATAACATTAGAAAGACTCAAAAGTTCATTAAAAAATGATTCAAACTGGAACTGTTACTTTCATACATCAAGACTCCGAGCATTTCAATTTGGAGCTATTGAGCTCATTTCTCTTCTGTTTTTTGAACTTAAAGCATAATCCTCCAGCATGAACATACAAAATTCCCAGTTGAATCAGTCAGTTTCAGTCAAACCAGACACAAAAATTCATGCTGGGTCTATATGTAAAAAGCACTTATGCTGAAATTTTCTGTACATGTGTTTGCACCATGCTGCAAAGCATTAGAAAAGCTTCAATTTAGTGTAGTACACCTGCACAGCACCAGGGAAAGAAAAGAGCTGTACCGTAAGTTATTATACAATTTATTAAGCACTAGTGTCTGTAACTAAAATTCACTCCGGAAATGTACAATCAGTAAGACCTTCTCCCAGGTAGGAAACTGAGCTGAAAGTGCAAAGATTCATCTCACCTTTGCAGTGATCAAACAATGATGGTCAGACCAGTTGAACACATAAACCTTAAGAAAGGAAGACCTCCTGTGTACACATAAAATTCCTGACAAGAGTTGTCTGATCAACACATTCAAGTTAGGAGAAAACCAAATGGAGCACCTAATGTAACAATTCACCGAAGGAATCAAAGGGGTTAGCAATTGGTATATCACTGCAAACTACTGTACCTTTCTGTTTGCAAGGTTTGACAAGAGTTTGTTTCATCACATCCTTATCTCTCACATACTTGATTGATCAGTCCAAAGGACTTTTTCAGCCTACTACATTTTTAAAAAAAAATTGCTCTTGATATCTGATGACCTTGGATACAAAAACAGCAATGTGTTTCTCACATTCAACTACCAGAATCCTAAGGTCTTGTTCTCCACGACCAGAAGAACATTAAACAATTGCTATCCTACTATGCTGTTGTTCTCATCAAAGGGAATTTTGACCATCATGGTCAAGTGCAGTCCTGAAAAGTACAAACACAGAAAAGCTCAAAGAACTACTGAATGAATATGCCACAGTTTCCCATTGATGAGAACAATGAATGAGAATGAATAAATCTGTAAGTCTTATGCTGGCAGTTGACATAATGGCTAATGCACACTTAGGTTACCCCTTAATCTCAGGGCACCATAGCGCAAAGCTGCTGACCGATAGACATCCCCATGTGCTTCAACTGATGCTGCATAAGATTCAAGCAAACTCAGGATAAGAAAGGAGAACAATAACCTTGCAGCACATGAACAAAATCCCTTTGTCATATGACTCCATACAAACCTTTAAATGCTCACCAGTCATAGGACGAGAATAGCCCCCACCCATTGTGATCACTAATGGCAGGTTATTCTCCAGGCACACACTGTAGACCATGTTGTTCCGCCTCAACAGCCCCTGCCTACAAAAAACATCCCAAATATTTGGTGGGACCAAAAGTGAGTTGTTTCTGCTTTCATCATCCTCATGTTATTCTATAATATGTGCAACTTCAGAACTGTAAAAACTAGCTCACTCCAACAAAGGAAGCAATCTTAGTACATTACCTGGTCATGGCAAGCCGACCAAAGCTGTCCTCCTTAAGGGCATCAACACCAGCCTGTTGCTTTTTTGGAGCATATTAGTTATAGTTATAAAATGTGACTGTTTGGTTGACATATCCCTGAAACAAATATATCTATTGAGACTGCAGAGTAAATTCCACAACAGTGCATTGAATGTAACCATTGTGTCAGTTCCACCAAAACCCAAATTAACACAATGAGAACGTGTGCAGTCATGACCTAAAGAGCGCCACTGACAAAGTATCAGCGGCCATCACCCGCTTCATGTCTATGAGCTTTCAGAGAGATTTCCACAACACTTTGAAGGTAACACTACAATTAGTGCAGTCATAACCTTCCGACAGTCACTCACAAAGTATCAGACCTTCACCTTTATCATAAATAGCTGTGACAAGTTGCTGTGACTACTAACCACTAAATTCAACAGCTCCCAACGGTGGGTGTAGATAAATACATAAGAATGTATAAAATCTGCATCCTGAGTTTCTGTCACATACCCTTAAGCGAAGGCAAGACTCAGTAATGATATTAGCTAGCACTCAAAAGACATAGCTAATCAAAAGAGGCAAATAGTATCCTCATTCAAGATGCAGCAAGCTTGTGAGGGTAAGCTTCATTTCATCTTAGCTTTGCCCGTGCACAGGAAAGTATGTAAGCCTGAAGGTGTTTATAGAGGGTGGGTAGTTGGTTAGTGCCTCCTGCACCACCCTGAACATAATCAAGAAAGCAAAGTACGTATGCTTATCTATCCATTGATGTCTGTTGTGGAAGGTTAAAAGGAGAAGCAAACCTGAAAGAAAATCAAGCTTGGTTCATGCAACTCAATCAGGTGCGGCAACCATTCTGTCAAAATTGTCAAATACTCCTCATCACCAGTGTTATCTGGGAGATCAATGTCATAGTTTGATTTCATCTTTGTCCGCCAAGGATAATTGTTGGCCCCATGCATGCTGAATGTGATCACACGGTCATCATTTTCAAAGATTTTTGCTGTTCCATTTCCCTGTCACCAGAACAGAACCACTTATCACATGACAAGACAGAGCAAAATTCACTCAAAACAGAGCAAGGATACCAAGCATTCAACCTTTCTCTTGAAGAAACAATTGGAGAAACAAGGAGAAAACAATTGAATGAACTTCTCTGATCTTTTGGTATGAAGAATCCCAGGTCAGTTGATGTGGTGGATTGTGAAGTGAAGTGAATAGAGAGCTGCTTGACTAACCTGATGGACATCAAGGTCAATGATGAGGATTGGTGATTGAATATTGCAAAGGTGAGGATAATCCCGCAATGACACCGCTGAAGCAACAGCAATGTCATTGAACACACCTGGACTCAAGTTAAAGACCCAAGATGTTTGCAGTTCTCAAGCTGATGTTTGCAGATTCAAGATGATGAGTTCTGCTTTCCTCTCACATTCTCAATTAACTGATGAAGCATGTACACCTCTGTGGTAACATCAACATGGATGAAGAAATTTGGTAACAGTTTTAAGGACAACAGAAGAAAAGCCACAAGATATTTCTTACAGAAACCCTCGCCATGGTCTGCAAAAGCATGATGGGTTCCACCAGCAATATTGGCTGCAACCATCCTTCTTGAACCTTGCATTACTGCATGCATTGCTGCCACTGTCCCCCTACATTCACAGGGTTCTTTTTTCTGCTGTCAGTCTTTCAATCAAAGAACTCCTCTGGATATCTGATCTTCACAATTGTGAAAAATGTAGATGGACATTTCGGATTGTAACAACAAAAGCTGAGAAGGTTGTGATGCCAGGGTTTGACATTGGTGTAAATCTGCCAACATAGCTTTTCTCCTTTGATTGAATGAGAAAGAGATGCAAGAGAGACACAAGAATTCAGTATACACTATTTTTACCTACAAGTATGCACAAAATTCACTCTTGAGAGTAAGAAACAAACCAATGCCTATTTTCAAGGTCTGATTTGTCTGAATTGTGCTTAAGCTCACACTCTCGTCAACAAGGTAGATTGTTTCCAGTGCAAGAAAAAATTCTAGGGAAAGCAAGGAAAGCACAGAAGCAAGGAAAAAAGATGGATTGGGTGGGTGGGTTACCCAGTGGAGGCACGAGAGCGATCAACAAGTGCAGGACTCCACGGAAAGCCGACAGCTCGTTGTTGTTGATCATCCAGCATACCCATAAAGATCCTCTGCACATACCTAACACATCACATACACATGCAGAGCTTCAACATGTGCCAAAACACAGATATGCACACACACCACAGGTACCCTAAACCCTAAACCACAAGTTGCCTGAAGAACATAGCAAGCTAGGTTTTCTGAATTGAGCTTTTCTTCTTGCAGGGAAGAATTTTGCAATGGAAAACATAGTAGTAGCAATGTGCCAGTTTCTTGCTTAAACTTGATTCAAAAGCTGAGAGAGAAAAATAAATCTTTCTCACATACAGTTGATCATGGACCAAACAAAGATCCTCTTCAGAAGCCAATGGAGCTGGTTGTGTGGTAAGAATGCTTCGCAGTTGTAAATCTCCCTCCAGCAATAACCTTGTAGCTCGATATCTGCAAAATGCATAGAAGAAAGATAGAAAGAAGAACTAGGTCAATAATGAGGAGGAGAAGTAGAAGACAACAGCAAACAGACACTCAGATCTCTTTTCTCTCATCTCCTGGTTTGAAATTCTCTTCCTTACAAAATTCACACTATCTCAACGAAGAACATTTCTCAGACACACAGAGAAGGATAGAGAGACAAAATGTCAAAACCACAGCATGATGTTTCATGATGCTTCATGATGCTTCTGACATGTAGTAGTTTTTCCTGTGCCAAAATTGCTGCAAGAAAAGACTCTATCTTGTATCAAGTATTGCTGCAAGAAGAAAGAGTCTATCTTGCATCAAGCATTGCTGCAAGGACTCTATCCTGTTCTGCAGAGAGGGGAGAGGAGAGAGTGCAATCAAGAGCTTCTTCTTCTTCTTCTACTTACTTGTCCATTGGAAATCTGTGGCCTTGAGGAAGAGTGACGACCTGGTTGTCTGAATAAAATCCGAGCAATCCGCCTTCTCCACCAGAAATGCTCGCATCTTCTTCGTTCTTCCCTTCTGTCGACGACGATCTCTTCAGCATGAAACTCGTCCTCCTCCATCGCTCCATACTTCCAGATCTCCAGCAACCTGAAGAGAATCACCAGCACCAGCAGCAAATGCTTGATCCATCAAGCTTCATGCAAAACTCCACAATACTTGCAATCAAAGACTTGCAAGAACCTCATACAGAGCTCTTCCTTGCACGGTCCCTGAACCTTCTTTGCCACAAGAGCGAGCACTCGCTGTTCCATAAGCACGAGCACTTGTTGTTTCCGCTTGCCGTCAGAATTCTTCGGCGTCTTCCACTCTTCTCTCTCTCTCAGAACCGAAAACGACGGTATTCGCAGGTGCGGCATTCAGAAGAATCCACAAAATACAAATGTTATTCTTCCTCTTAAACACTTACCATTCAAGGTGGAGCACGGAGTCTTGAGGAGGCGTCGTCGTTGCCATGGATTCACATCAGTCGCAGAGCTTGTTGATGATGATGTGAGACGAGTGATTCCAGAAAGTTGCAGCAGATGGACACGAAGAACCGACGAGGAGGATGCAGAAAGAGAATGGGAATTGCCAGAGAAATAGGAGGACGAGGAGGACGAGGAGAGACAACAGGAGACATGTGTGCTGCGGCAGGAGACAAGTTGATGAAGAGGCATCGACATCATCGTCGACATGAAGCAAACAGAAGATGTTGTTCTCCAAAACTTGTAGGTGCTTGTTCTTCCACCACACATGTTCACGAACACTACTACTCTTGGTGAGTTTTCTCAGCAGCAAACCTCTCCAGAAGCACAGAGAGAGAGAGAGAGAGCTCTCGCTGCTGCAACGTGTTTTCTTGGCAGAATACCATTCGACATCTTTGGATCCTGTGGTAGACGAGAAGGACAAAGAAATTGAGAGAAGAAAGGGAAAGTGGATGGAAAAGCAAAACTGCAGTGATCACGAGCTTGTCGGGCCAACACTACTGAATGATGCATCATGATTGTAAGAGAAAAAACAAAAACACGAGAGCAAAGGGAGGAAAGGAGGGAGCTTGGTGTCTCTCTCTGCAACTCTTTCCAGGGAGTGAGAATTGACCGCACAGAGTTTTACAGATCTGCCTCTCAGGAGCAAGAAGAGCATTGTTAAAGGGACTTTTCTTCTGGTTCTTCCTTGACCAGGTATCATCTTCTCTTTTCTCATTTCCTGACATGCCAACAATCATCAGTGTCTATATTCTTGGTGAAGTTTCTAGTACTTTGTGGGTGAAGCTCAGAAGGTGATGACCGCGTGCATTCTTTTTGTGCTTGTTTTGGGTTTTTGCTGGAACCCCAACACAAGAATTTTACCTTCACAGTTTTTTTTGTGGAGTTTCGTTTCGTTTTTTTTTTTTTTTGTGTTTTATTCTCTCTCTACAATCTCATAGATATACATCTGCATTGTGTTGTAGCAGTTGGGGAAAAAACCAAGCTTGCATGTCTTCTTCATTGTGTGTAAGAGAAAGAAAATCAAGGTATGGGGAATTCCATAATCAAGCTTGGATATTGACAATTCTGAGATTTACAGCTGGTCTTTTCCGTTGCTTTGTGGGGTTTGTTTTCCTCTGCAATCTTGTAGATAGGGTACATCTGCATTATGTTGTAGCAGCTGGGAAAAATACACAAGCTTGCATGTCTTCTCCATCACTGTAACACATTCGGTCAAGTGATTGTGTGTAATTGAAGAAAATTGACTTGTGGGTTTAGGTTTAGGATTCAAGGTATAATCAGGCTTGGATATTGACAATTCTGGGATTTCCAGCTGGTTTTTTCCACTGCTTTTTTGGGGTTTTTTTCTTTTTCTTGTGCAATCTTGTAGATAATGTACATTTGCATTGTGTTGTAGCAGCTAGGAAAAAAATAAGCTTGCATGTCTTCTTGATCATTGCAACACATTTGGTGAAGTGATTGCCTGTATATTGAAGGAAATTCACTTGTGGGGTTAGGGTATAATTAGGCTTGGATATTGACAATTCTGTGATCTCGGGATCCAGCACAAATTTGAAATCCCAAGCTCCAAGTCACTTCATCAACTTTCTTGGAGAGTCCCCTAACTGATACAGGTAGGTGTAACGCATGCACCCTTGTGCCTCTATTGGTCACCTAGTGGACTTATTTCTTTCTCTTCTCACACTGCATAATCACACTCCATAGTATAGCATGCTCCAGCATGGATTACGATTCTTTGAAAAATGTTGTATATGAATTGGGTGTTTTTCAAGTTGTGTACTATTGCTGTTTTGCTTGGAATTGGTATGAGGTCATCAGATTAAAATAGTATGACCCTACCTACAGGCACCTCTTCTCTTTCCACTTTCCTTTCCTTTGTTATCAGTCTCCACACATGTAACCGAATTTGGGATCTACACAATCTTGACAATAGTCATTTGTTGCATATGTAAGCTTGAGGGGGATTGTTAAAAACTGAGAATATTGTTGAGGTTTTTCATTAGTTATGCATCTTAAGTGCTAGCCAACACCATGATTGAGTCTTTCCATTGCTTCTGGAACTGGAGCAGAAACTCAGGACAAAAAAAATGTGTATATTGGTTTGCCCCCAATTTTTGTGTTGATTATCATATACTTATTAATACCTACATGCACTGTTGTTGGGAGTTGATGAAGTCAGTGGGTAGTCATAGCAGCTTGTCACTGCTATTTGTGATGAAGTTGATGGTCTGACACTTTGTGAGTACAACTCTCACAAGGCTCGATATGACTTATGACTGCATTCTTTGTCATATTATCTTCAAATTGTTGTGGAGATTTCTCTGCAATTTCGTCAATATGAGACTATTAAAGACTGTGACAGGGAGCTTGGAGGTCAGAGTAATAAAAAATGGTTGCATGTTTTGTTGTGGGTAATGGTTGCAGTTTGCCAATCTAGTTGCTTTTAGCTCTGGAATTTTATCATTTGCAATCTTATGCTGAGATTTCTACACCATCCCATGGTTTGTGCACTCTTCTGAACATCTCAATTAGAAATTGAAATGTCTACTTCCGGAGATTTGAATGGTTAGATTATGGTGAGCAAATGTGGACACGTAGGAGTTATTGTCAAATTTTCAACAGGAAGAAACTTGTTCTTTGTTTGATTCGCTGGGTGGTGCTTATCCATGGTGTGTTGTGGGTACCAATTCTAAGACTACAAATTTGATTTAGGGTTTAGGGTATGCTTTGGTACCATGATATCAAACTCGACCAAATGAACTTTTAGAGAGTTCCAGTTATAAAAGAACTTTTAGGGGAAAAAAAGTAGAGTGTTGAGAGTTGAATTCATTGTCATTTAAATGTAACAATCTTGGTGGAAATTACCTTCATTATTGCAGGTTGTCCCCAATTTCTCACTCCAAATTGGCATCATGAAGTTTTATGTAATACCCATCTAGTGGTGGTGTTAATTCTTGACCTCAATGTATCCGGTAGACATTGAACCCTCCATATGCATATGATTGTAGTTCATTTGTGAAAATCTTGTTACACAAGCAATGTGAAATAGATTTTCTCTTGTAACAATTGACAAAACAAGCCATTTCATCAATGATGTCATAAACTAGTTTTTTTTTTTTGAGATTCATCTTTCAAATATTCTAAGAGTTTCCAATTTCACAACTATGTAAATTTTCAACATAATATCATTCAATCACTTATATTAGAGTTTTAAACTTCATTTGATTTAACCACTTTGTTTATTCCAAATAATCCATGTGACAAATAAGTCAAATGAAATCATAGTTAAGGTCCTAAAAAATTTAAAGCTCTTAAAAGACCACCTTTTTGTTTAATAATATTGTACCATAAAATATGGTATAACAAGGGCTTTAATATTTGTGCCTTTAAAAAATATGAAAGGATATATCATAGTGAAGTGTTGTACAAAACTACCAAAAGACAAAATTTGCATTTTGTGGCCTTAGAGTAGATGCCCAATTTAGTGAATGATTTTATGGTTGTACGCACTAGGTATATATGGTAATACGAAAAATTTCAAGTCATAAGCGAATAGAAAAATCATAAAAGAAGACACCCAAAAATCCACTAGCTAACCATGAATGTAGAGCATTCAAAATACAAAAAAAAAAAGAGTCATTTTTGCTGATTTTCTTTTTATTCCATATAGCAAACCAATGACCAAAAATATGGCTATCCAAAATACCAATGTTGGGTGGTTAATTATGACCAATTACCTTATTTATATATATATTCCAAGGTAAATACACAATTTATGGCAACAAGAAACACAAGGACCACAAATTTCTCAAATATTTTCAACAAGGAAAAAAAATTGAATTAATATGTGTTGAATCTGACATCAATGTGGGGTACCCATTACCAAACGTGAAGAGGCAAATGAACTTTTTACGTATTTTGGCAACCGGTAGTTCTGATGCCTATGAACGAACACAAAAATCCCATCTATGATGGAAAGTTTTAAGAAACCAGTTCACAAGACTTCAAAACCGGATGTTCTGTAATAGGGTTGCTCATTGAACGGTTTCAGGCTGGTCCATGTTTGTTAACCGGCCAGGGTTGGCACTGTTGGGGTGTTCTGTCACCCGCCTTTGCTCGGTGATGGGACCTTCATTTTTTTAAAATGAAATTTTACGCCTTACTCAATAGAGAACAGATTTCTTTCACTGTTGCAAGATTCCTTTATTCTATTGTAAAAAGTTCAGCAGATTTTGAGGGAAAAAAGTTCTCAAATCGCCATATTTAGATCTGTGGTAACCAAATTTGGCTAAGATCTCTTGTAAGTTGTGGATGGTCGCCAACCCGTGATTTTTTGGGGCAAAAAATGGCCAAAAGGCGACGCAATTTTGTGAAAAGGGAATTCCCTTTTTATATTAAACAATTTGCCAAATTGTTACAGAAAACTGTGTTTTTTGGTATGTAGGAGCGTGTCGCCACATTCATATCTACTGGCTACACATTTATTAAGCGTTTCTTTGGAAAAGAGTTGCCAGTTAAGTCGAAATCTTCCTAGGGATGCTCGCCACAAGAGCTCCATCAGGGAATTGAAAAAGAGAAACCAATGTCAACAACCCACTTAGTGTTTCTTTTCCAAATTTCGACAAACAATTTTTCATGAAAAAAATGACTCACATTCGCCAGATTTTGAAGTTTTTTCTTTTCAAATCGCCAGATTTTTATGATAATTTCCAGAAGGTAGCCAAGAATACAGAAGGATTCTGTTTTTTTTCCCCCCTTACTTTCACATCTAATATGTAGCCAAATTTGGCTAAATTATTTTTGTGAATGATGGCCACTTAGGCTACATCACAAAATCCTTAAAAAAAAACCCTTGAACCCACCTACCCCACAAAATAGCCAAAAAAAAAACCCTGACATTCAGGACCTGGTACGAAAGTACTAGGTACCAGTACCAGCCTGGTACGAAGAAACTGGAAAGAAATCATTACCAGGATCAGGCCGGTATGTATAGGAGAAGGTTTGGCCGATAGTACCTTTGGGATTTGAGGGCCACCCAAGGCCGGTAGGCTGAGGGGAGGGGCCTGAAAATCCGGAAGGTACTACCGGCAAAACCTTCACCTTCGTAAAGATCCCTCGATAGATTTTTCTTTCAACATTTTCTCATCTTTCCACTTTTTTTAAGTTTTCTTTTCATCTCATGTATGTCCTTTCGCTAAACGGAAAGTGAATCTAAAGAGGAGTAGGTTTGAAGGATAACAAATACACAGTGAGAAATTCATATTTTAGTAGCCAAAATGGCAATTTATTGTAAAAATATGGAAAAAAAACCTCTGGTTTGGTCCTTTAATATATAGCCAAATCTGAGTACTAACCAAAATATATAATTTTACAAAATAAAATTAATAAATTAATGATTACGAAAACACAATTAAACAAATCACATTTTAGTAGCCCAAAATGACGATTTCTTGTTATAAAAAAACTTGCAATTAGTCCTTTAAAACATAGCCAAATATGGCTATTAATTCAAATATGTAGAATTATAAAATAAAATTATGACGATAGTAACTTTCCACACACACTTTTTTTTTTTAAATTTGTCAAAAAGATTTTTTTTTATGTCATTAACCTAAACTTTAGGCATCTAAAGCGAATCTTTCGAGGATGTACGTTTGAATAATGAGAAGACACAACTAAATTTTTTTGAAAGAGGAAGTAAAGAAAAAGATGACTAAAAGATGAGGAAAAACTGAAAAAAAGAACTGTACCGGGTCTTTACGTTCAAAAGTTCGATACTAGACCAACACTGGTAGGTACCTAGTAGGTACCAGTCTTTTTTAGGCTGGCTATATATAGTAAAAAAACCTACCATACTAAAAATTAAAACAGCAATAATCAAGTGCATTTTGAGGTTTTCAATAGCCATAATTCGACCAAAATTTAAGAAAAATGGCCAGATTTCTATACATGGTGGTTCAAGTATGGTAATCAAAAAAATATAAAAGGATATTTAAAAGAAAATTTACTTTCATCTTTAGATTGTAGCCAGATTCGGCTAAATCTTTCTTTGGATCATCTCCTCTTTGGCTAAGTCAAAAAATCGGCAAAAGAAACATTGGTAGACTGCATTTTTTATTTATTTTTCATTTTTTCAATTTTGTGATGTTGGCACACTGGCGATCATCCACAAGGAGATTTAGCCATGTTTGACTATGAAATTTGAAATTTATTAAAAAATCCTTTTATTTCATGGCTAATACTTGCTTGAACAAGTAACTCCCATTGTTGAAGCAAAGCAGTGAGAAGCTGCTCTGCTACTGCCGTTGCTGCCGGTGTTCAGAGCTGCACCTAGTGTAGGTTCATTTGCAACACCGTTCTGCACCAAGATGTCCGCGAAGCTTCACGAGGCTGCTGCCGCTGCTTCTGCTCTTCTTGCTGATGGTGCTGCTGCTGTCGCCACTCTTTTTTTTTCTTTTTCTTTTTTTTGGTTTTTTTTAAATTGTTTTTTCCAGCATCATAATGTATTGAAGTAGTTGTTATGTAAGCAGAAGAAGAGTAGTTGTGTTGCAGTTCTCAGTTGTTTCTGTTGAAAACTTTGCACGTCGGACTTTGCGTCTCAGACTTTGCGCATCAGTCAGAGGCAGGAATGCGCGTGATTTTGTGTCCTACAGACAAATGTAAGGCCGTCATCACCTTCGCTTCCAAGGTATGCTGCGTCTTCTTGCTTGCTTTCTTTCTTTGTTCCTATCCTTCTCTCTTTCTTTTTTTCCTTCTTCTTCCTGTTTGACTGATCCTCCTTAAGAGATGTTCGTCAAGCGATGTCCGCCGTAATTCTTACAGATAAGAAGAAAAACTTAGGGTTTATGGTTTAGAGTTTCCGTCATTCTCCCTTTGGACCCTTCACTTCTAAGAGAAATGGATAGAAACCCTTTCATTGGATCTTGCTTTTCAGGGTTCAGGAATTCTTTCTTTGTTTTAGGGTTCAGAATGTTCCAGAGTAATCTGTCGTTGCTACATTATTATTGTGTCCGTGTCAGCAATACCAGCAGCAGATAATCGCCCTTCCCTCTCTCTGTCTTTCACTAAAGCTACCAAAAAAATATTGCTTTATTAGATTCAAGTGCATCTGTATCTCTCTACCCTTCTTCTGTATATGGGAATAGAATTTCGCATAAGTGGGGGGTGGGGCATGATTTGGCAATGGCAAAGGGTATTCAGTTGCATTCATGGGATGGTTTTGGACCTTGTAAATTCTTCAAGTAAGTTCAGCATTTCAATTCTTATGCCAAAGAGCCTCCACTGGCTTTTGTTCATGGGATGAGTACCTGGGTTGCCACTTTCACAGATGCCTGGTATTTTGGAAATGCTAAACAGTTTTCTTTGATTTTGCATGGTTGGAGTGTATCTTTGATATGGGATTGCTTTGAGGGAGGCTTTGCAATCTTCTCATATCAGTGAGACTCAAACAAATATAGTGCTAACATTTAGAACACCACACTGAATAAATGAATGATGATTATATGTTAAGGAAATGGAGTTTTGTGTTCTTAGCAATGGCAGATAGTTACATTTTGGCTCTGCTGTTTGTTACAGGAAACAGAAGAAGTTGCGCAAAATGTCCTGAGATTGGATGATTCAGCATTCAGAGGAGTGCACAAAGTGGTGGATTCAAGTGCAGATGAGTCTCCTGGCTGAGGATTTTGGAGCTTTGTGACTTCACTTTCTTGAGTATACAAAGTGGTGGATTCAAGTGCAGATGAGTCTCCTAGCTGGGGATGTTGGAGCTTCGTGATTTGGTTTCTTCAGAGAATCCTGGACTGCAAAGCTGTCAGAGATTCAGAGCAATGTAGACATTTGTGGGGAGGTTTTTGTTTCTTCTCCTTGCTGCTCCTTCCTGTCCATGCTGGGTTGTGTGCAGTGGCATCAGGAATTTGAAGGCAAATTGATAGCAGAGTCAAAGCTTTTGATCTCTATATGAGTTTCGGGACAAGATCAAGGATTAATCCTGTGGGGTTTGAGGGAAAGGCAGTTTTGAGGATGGAAGTTATCAGGGAAGAACCTCACACAGTGGTGGATTTCCCCCCTGAAATGTTTCTTGATGATGAGCACCCTCGGCAAACCATTCTGTTTCCTGGTGCTGTGAAAAGAATGGCATATAGCTTTGACGGGCATGGTAAGTTTAGCAGCAGAGAGTGGGACTTGCAGCAGTTGGATGGAGAGGGTTTTTCTTGGTTCCATGTTGAGCTGCCAAGGTCAAGCCAGAAGTTGACGGCCTTTGCCCAGTACCTCATTGATGTGCTTTGCCCTCCCCTGAAGCTGCAGGAAATTCTAGCACTTGTGAGCAATGGTCCCTTCTGCGGTACCATAGATGGGGCCCTGGTATTCAGGGTGAACTCTGCTGGCCCACCAACCAGCAAGTTCACCCAAAGGATATCTGCAATTGTACGGGACAACATGGTCATCAGTGTGTCACTGGGTCGTGTGGCAAGGCTGGATTTCTCTCGAATGTCATCACAATCTCTCCTGATGGAGGTGCCCAGGATTGACCCAACATTTTTGGGTGAGGTGGGGGACAGTCATCCTGGAAGCCTTGGTACTGGTGGGGTGGCAATTCATGAACATATGCTGGAGTTTTTGCTGAATATGAGCCATCTGGAGCATGCAGACAATGCAGTGCCTAAGGGGGTGGGGAACCTCTTGGTGCACATCATTGACACCCATGTAGAACAGCTGCATGACACTGTCCTCCATCTGGAAACACACCTGGATGATGTGGAACGAAGTTTAGATACAGGTAAGGTTTCCCCCTGCACAAATTGTAACACCTTGTCAACTATTCCTCCCAACAGATTTATGAATTTGATGCCTCAAGGGACACAAGATACCACTCCGTTTGGTGTTTACTCTTGTTAAACTCATGTGAGGATCCTCTTTTTGATTCTGGAGGACCTGTGACCCAACCTGTGACGCATTTGGCAGAAAGATTGCTTTGTTGCTAGTCTCAGATGTTCCCAAATTGGTATTGTGATTCTGGTTGAGTAATGCATGCTTTTATGGAGTGAAATGTTGTTGGAACAAGTTAGTGACAACTGGTGTATGGCACTAGGTGTGGGTGCCACCAAAAAACAGATGTTGGATGATAGGCGATTCCCAAAGATGCATCTAGACCTGCAAAAACTGTTGCAGGTCATTGCACACGGTGATCAAGTATTCCCTAGAGTGAAGGACAAGTGTGCAGGCAAAGCCTGGTGTACTTCTGAGGATCTGGCAGCATTGGAGGTACTGGTGGCACGTCTCAGGAAACTGAAGGAGAATGTTGGCTTCATAGCAAACCGCATTACAGCAATTCAAGCTGGTCTTGACAGTTGGCAAGCTGAGCAGATCAACCGCAAGCTCTACTATTTATCATTTTTGTCAGTCATATTTCTACCATTGTCAATTGTGACTGGAGGTAAACATTGACAAAAACATGGCCCAAAAAAAGACTTATAAACTACCAATCAAATGGCTGATGCTGATTGATTGAATGCAGGCTCTAAATAGGTAGTGTGTAGTGCAAGAAAGGGTGTGGCAGTGTGTGGACCACAAATATGAGCAAACTTTCACATTGTAGCTGTGATCCCTAGCTGGTAGTATGAGAACTCTGAATTTCATAACTTCTCAGAGACCTTGTTGTCTCAGCAAGATCACCAAATCCATCCTTAATTAAATGTGTGTTGTTGTGGTGCAGCCTTTGGAATGAATGTGGGTGGAGTGCCCTGGACAAAACAAACCGATCCCACACTTGTGCATGGGTTTCGGAATGTGCTCATAATCTGCGCAGTAATTGTCATGTTATTGTTGGCTGGCTTTGGGGTTGTTCCTTTGTACACATATCTTGTTACAAGGCACAAGCATCAGGCGGTCAAGGCCAAGTGGCTGAGCTCCAAAAGGTCTGTGCGATACCGAGGTAGTCTGCGTTATCCTGCCTATCTTCGATTATGAGTCCATTTAGTTGCAGTCAGGTTGTTTTGAGTTAGCAGGTCAGACATAGTGCTATTCTGGCTCCTGGAAGCCTATCTCTGTACCTTGAGTTTCAAACATGTCTCTCTCTGCAATATATCAAGTTCATTGCTCGGCTCTTCCTAGGGAGCCAATAATTCAATCCATTCCTTTAAGGTGATCTCCCAGGCAAGCTGTTTGCTTGCAGATCTGTAGCTGGTCTTATGAGGTCATCTGTCTGTTTCAAATCTGATGGTCATAACTGTAGTTAAGAGTTTGGTACTCTCTCTCAAGTGGAGACTCTCTGATTCATGCCAGAGGTGTCCAGAATGATGCACAGCAGATGTGATGAGTTAAGTGCTTCTTGACAGTTCTGGTGACATGTGAAGGGAGACCTGACAATCTGTATCCTGGAGTGTACAAAGACTCCCATCCTTGAGAAAATGTATATATACAATGTGATTCAAGGTACAGTTGCTGTATCTCTTTTAATACAAGCAGCTTGTACAAATTCTTTCTGGATATCAGGGGAGGTCAATTCAGTGGTCAATCCAGAAGGGATTTTTTGCTGGCTTTTTTGCTGGCAGTGAGGACATGTTTTAATTTGCTGTCCTTCATTCTTCTTTCTATGCGTGGTTTGCACGAGTAATGCTCTGGTTCTCTTTAAGGTATAAGGATGAATGAAAAAAAAAACCTTGGGACTTACAAATGTCATAAAATGTCATTCAAAGATTGCATCTTGAGTTGCAAAAGCAACCTAAAAAATACACCAAAAAATCATAGGTCTTACGCAGATTGGAAGAAGAGTGCAACACATTGGTCATTTCACAAGGGATTTATTGGGCCTTCGAATAAGGAGCAATTTGTACCCTGATGGAGAAGAGTTGACCTTATTTTTGAGTACTCAACATATTGTGCACATGATGATCACCTTGAGTTTTCCCCTTCTCCATCATGATCACCTTCTTCAAGCAACTCTTCTCCATCACACTTCACAAGGTGAAATTGCTCTCAATTTGCTGTCAAGTAGCCACAATGAGATTGACTGCCTCTTCACTTCCACGCTTTATAGACTAGACCTCTTCTCATTTCTGATCTGTAGGTTAGGTGGTGACCATCCATAAGACAACCAAAGCAAATATGGGTACAAACAAGAAATTGATTTTATAAAAAAAGAAAGCATTGGTCTATATTATATGCTACCCTACTGGAACTTCATACACAAATCTGGTGATTTTCTGATAGACAAATTCTTGGAATCTGGCAACTAGAAAACCTCAAAAACAAATTTGTGTTGCCACTATCCAAAAAAAAGTTGCTAATGTGGTGAAATTTTGCCTTTAAAAAGACCCCTCTAGAACATAGGTGTTCCAGTGAGTTCATTTTTTGAAAACTTCATGGAAAATTGGCTATAGTTTGAACTGGTGTTGTGCGATATCCCTTTTTAAGGGAAATTGTGGCCCCAGATACACATTTTTAAAAAAGAATTAGTAGAACCTCCGAGTAAGGTTATTTATAATTTTTCCATTCTACACGAACCTCCAGATATGGTTTTTCTCGAGCTTTTCTGAAACATGGTACAGTTCAGATTTAGTGGTTTATGGTTTTTGAAAACGAGATAGTTTAAGTTGCAGTGTGAGTTTAAGGTTACCAATTAAAATTGACATAATCTCAAGGTCAACAAAGCAAATTTAAATCACATATCTAAAACCCAAGTTATTGTAATCAAAATATGAAGATGTTTATAATATTAGACTCTCTTGTACCGACAACACCTTTTTCCTCACAATCATTCACACACAATCACACTTACAATCAAACTTCAAATTTATGATATTTTAATTATCACAACATTTAAAAATAGACACAACCACATTTACAATTAACTCAAATTTGTAATTCTTCAATTATAAAAAAACCCTCCTCCTTTTTACCACAATCTCAAATTCAAACAAATTAATATTATTGACTCCTTGAAATCTTCGCAAATATATTAATGTCATTTGCATTCTTCAGCTCTCATCAAAAGATCTTTATTTTTGGTACATCCAAACATAGGCATCACAGCAACAAAACAATCCAAGCACATCGAGCTTTTATTCCTAACAAACTCTCAAGGTCATTTGTGAATTAAGAACTCCATGAACTGTATGGACCAGTGTTGGGTGATTCTCACTTTTTTGTGAGAATCAGCCAGTTCCAGTTCTTACATAATGTTATGAGAACCGGATCAGTTCTCTAATACATATAATTTTTTGGGGCTGGTAAGAACCGACCAGGTTTTTAGGATTTTTATTTTTTCCAAATTCACCCGGTTCTCAAATAGGGCAGTTCTCGCATATATGATAACAGTTGGTTCTCTTGACTGGTTCTCACAACCCAGTTCTTTATTTTTGGAAATAGATATTTTATTTTTAAATTATTTAATACCTTTATTAATTAAAATATGTTTTAACTTAAAATTTTATTTTGAAACACATGGAGATTTGGGGAAAATTTTTATTTGAAACTTACAACTCTATGACTTCATCCCTTTCAAAAGCTTTCTTAAATTCTTTTAACTCTTCTTCTAAATTAAGATCACTCTCAATAAAATTTGCTATACTAGAAGGGGATTTACAACCTATCTTAGATCATTGAGCCAATTTTTGCTCACAAAAATCAATTTATCTAAATTTTTTGATTGTAAACAACATCTCCTAAAACTAGTAAGAATTCCAACTATGAAAATATTCTTTTTATCTCAATTTGAGATTCAACTATTCTTAAGATTTGTGTAGCACAAAAACCAAATGTAGGAAACATGCTCTCATGTTTTTCCTACCATTGCAATGGACATTTGATGTTTTTAACATCCACTTGATAATGCCTAAAAATTAGAAGCTCTCGATTGACCAATTTTGTTGTTGGCTCACTTATGTAAGTTGTCATTTCAAATATATCTAAACTCATGTTCTTTTCAACGCTTTCATCAACAACACCCCCTTCATATTCAACCAATGGATGCAAATGATAATAACATTTCAAAAGCATGGGAAATAAAAAAATTTTGTCATATTCTTCAGCAATTGCCTTCTCTTGTTCATGACCAATAAGTGAGGACACAAGATGAAGAATTTTAAATCTAGGATCCAACATTAAAGAAAGCATATTATGGGCCTTCCTTTCCTCATTTTTTTTTAAGAAGGAAAAAAAAGAATCCAAAACTTGAATAATTTCCTTTTGTATGTTGGAGGCCAAACATGACAACTCATAAGCAACATTTCCATCTTCTTCAATTGTGTTATCAAAGGTTGCAAGATCAATTTCCTCTCTAAATTTTAGACTCATGGATATGGCAGAATTTAGTGCATCACTTAACAACCAATGACCCCTAGATTGATTCAAAATACAAGTAGACACAACAAGGTCAAAAGAATCAGCAATGATGCAACAAATGTGCCATGTCAAAGGAGGTGGTACTCTTGCACTCATTCTCACAAAATTCTCTTTGTTGTAACATAATATAATTGCTTCTTTGAACTACAAAGCCTCCTAAATAGGATAACTTTGATAGCAAATCTACAATAACAAAAGAAAATGTTAGATTATGCACAATAGCAGTTGAAAAAATGAAAGAAATGTTATGCAACGTAAAAATTGACAAAAAATGTGCATATAAAAAAGTCTTTAAAAAAAAAATCTTTGTTTTCATTAGAATATTCAATTTCCAAAGGGTAAACCCTAAATTTACACATGCCTTTTCCCATCCTTGTCTACCCTTTCTAGATTCTTTTGGCCAACTTATGCATTTCTACAAATCTCCTTGAGTAGATTTGATTGACGCATATTGTAAAACTTTGCAAACTTTTTCTTTTGTTGTAACATATTGGTTAAGCCTTGGAAACTGCATGCCCAAAATAAGTGCCCTAAAAATTTTCCTCCAAACCCAACATATCACAACTTATAATTGATTTTAAAGTTGAAATCATAGTGTTTAGATTAGATCCCTCATCCTTAACATAAGCAATTATTTTTTTCCTCAATGCATAATTGTCCAACAATTCTGTCAATTTTTTAACCAAAGTTTGTCCATTAGTATCTATTGGCTCAAAAACACCAAAGGCAATGTGCTTTGGTTGCCGATCGTTTCCTAAAAAATTAATCACCAATGCAAAAATATCATGGCGAGCTTTTGACATCCACAAATCAAAACTTGCAATTGTAGAATGGCATTTTATTACAACTAGTAAAACATATCATTTTTTCATTTTTTCCACTAATCTTGACAATAATCCGTTAGAAAATTATTTTCTAAAAGGAAGAATCATTTTGGGACACAAATGCATACTAAATCTTTTTAACCAACTACTTTCTACAAATTGTAAAAGAACATGGTTTTTGATAATTAAAAGAGTCAAATCTTCTGAAAATTGTTTTTGTTGAACATCATATTTCTTAAAAGGTTCGTTTGCAACAAAAAAAACTAGATATGGAATTAGAAGAAACATTTGGTCTCTTTTTGGAAGGTTGTATTTCATCTTATTTCAAAGGACAATTAATTTCTTCTTCAGAATTTTTTTAAATATTAGGATGATCTTAATTAACATGTTTCCTCAATGTAGTTATGCCATTAGATGAATTATATATGATTAATCCTTTCCTTGCTTATGTTTTTAGATTTACATTTAATAGTGGATCATTGTGATAAAGAATACACCGCATAGTTTGAGGGGCTATTGCATTAACTTCTTTGTAATCATTAACACAATAAAATGCCCAACACAATGAGTTTCTACTATTTCTTGTCAAAATATTATTTGTGCATGTAATTTCTTTAAATTCTTTTTGTTCATTTATGAATTATTACTTCCTTTTGTATGAAGACTGGCCATTTTTTCACATTCTAAAGACATTTCATCTTCTATTCTTATTTCATTCATAAACACATCACATGTATTTTCATTTTTAGGAAACTATTCCATTATTATTTGGATTTGTGATTAAGAATTAATTTTTTTTGTGATTAAGAATTATTGCTCTAATGAGAAGCCAAAAAAAAAAAAAAAAAAAAAATAAGATTT
>Ga0116231_10000542_pt1 | contig 67112 bp, 35 predicted proteins | sample S1TSphgellanicum_2_FD_89695 | JGI IMG/M metagenome (GOLD analysis project Ga0116231, IMG submission 89695) | Host-associated microbial communities from peat moss isolated from Minnesota, USA - S1T2_Fd - Sphagnum magellanicum MG | ecosystem: Host-associated > Plants > Peat moss > Unclassified... | reverse complement strand
CGGTTAATAATAGTGTTTATTTTATTTTATTTTATTTTTTGCCCCGGAATTAACACCCTAACCCTACTTAATAAAGTTGGGGCAAGTGGTATTAAATTTCAACCCGCGTTTTGTCACTAATGTAATCTGCCCGCCTCCAAAAGGATAATAATTTCAGGTGCATTCACACTTGGTGTTAGGGATTCTAGTGTTGAGTCCCCTAACACCATGCTAGTCATTTAGGACTTACACCTACTTACCATGAACATTTTATGTTGAGTTAACATTCACTTAACATTAAACTATCTCCCATTTAACATTGGGTGCCACCTAGGATGCCACCTAGATTTTTATTTACCGCTGACTTAACATCAAGTGTGAATGCACCATTAACTTCCTCATAACTGGCCCCCCAGGTGAGAGAGAGAGCTAAGGGTGGTTATTTCCGAGACTCCTGCCACTCCAAGGGAGTTAACCCAGTGAACAGCCCAGGTTACCCACACACAGTAAAATTATGCTTTGTAAATCCCATTTTTTCCTGGTGTAACTGTCATAAAGGTAACTCCCGCCACTCCAAGGGAGTTAGCCCAGTGAACAGCCCAGGTTACCCACATACAGTAAAATTATGGTTTGTAAATCCCATTTTGTCCTGGTGTAACTGTCATAAAGGTTACCGTCACAGACGGACGGACGGACTAAGTGAATTAATATATATGATATAACCACCAAATTCAATAATCTCATTGGTCTAAAAAAATAAATCTTCAAGCTTACATGTAATCCTATTCTACTGAGCATTAAAAAAAAATGTTTTCTTTCTAGTAATTCCACAGGTCCTCAAAAAAATTTCATAAATTTATCAAACCTTATTAGATAGGGTTAATGAAAATATTTATAGATCTCTATGGTATGTTGGAATTTTCATCATTAACAAGTTTTCAAGGATAAGTGTGTTTTAATATTTGGGAAGGGGGATTTGAGAGCAACAATGGTAATGAGATGTTGACAAGAGGGGTTGTTGCTACAACAAACAAAGCATGTACAATTAAAGTCGTTGATGCAGGAAAGATGGTGAAGCCAATGAAGCAACAACTAATCTATCTTTGCTTGCAACATTTGTGGCTTTTGTTGCATTCTTGTCCCATCTAACCATAGGTAAGGAATAGAATTTTAAAAAGAAAGCTTGCATTGTCTTGATAGATTTCTCGAACATGGTGTACATTGTTTGCTATTAAAGGTAGAACATCAATGAAATTCTACAATGGCTAATGGCTAATTAAGAATTTTGAAAGCCATGCGCAAACATAAGATTTGAATATGTGGTTTGCATTTTTCTATTACTAGGGTCTATTGTAACTTTGGGTATTGATGATGATTATGTTGTTTGTAGATGTTCAAGATGTCTATGAAGTAGAAAAGAGAAGATGTTATTGGGAAAAAGGTTGGTGTTCACCACATTGGACTTTGATATTAACATTCAACATCCCTACAAGCCACTGGTGGTAGCCATTAGGAAGTTTCATGTGGCTACAAATACACTTGTGCAAATTGTGTGGAATTTTGTGAATGATGGGTAAGCAAGCTTCTACAAGAGCTTGGCTTCTAATCACTTGATATCACATGCTTGCAATTAAGCTACAACTCCAAAAAATCAAAAGGGATTTGTATTTTGTGAAGGGTTGTTTCCACGATATTCATACCATGTTGGAATTTTTAGTTTTTTGCATATGTGATGTTGGCCTTTAGTGGCAATGCTAATTGAAAAGTAGGTCAGGAGGTGTGAGTTCATAAGATTTCTTGGCCCTTTTAATTGTTGATTGCCCATTGTGGGATTAACATTCTCAAATTGTTGCACGTTCAATGTAGGACAATTTTCCCTTTGTTATTTAGACTATGATCTATGTGGGGTGTTTCTTTGTATTACACACAAGGTCAAATTGGAATGGCAATTGATCATTGTGTTACATTATGGACACATGTAAGGTGAATTTAAGTCCTCTTTGAATTCATGACTTATTTCAAATTATTGTAACCTCTCAAGAATCATTGATGTTCATCATTAAAAGAATAGTAAGCAAAAATCAGTTTTTACAATGTTTGAAAATGTTTAGAATTTTTGCCATATTTTCAAAATGGATTCCCCACTACCATTTGGGTGAAGGCATACTTGAGTGGTACCACTAAAAACCACTCACCCCAAAATCGCAAGAATGTTGGCTTCATTTTAATTAATGAAAGACAAATTTCAAAAAGTAATTCCCAATTTTTTTATAATTGGCTTTCCCCATCACCTTTTATTTTTTGGGCCCTAGATGTCTATAGTCAAAATTCAATGCAAGATGTTTTTTGTTTTTACTTCACTCCATGGACCTTGTTTTTCAATTTCAAACTTGATTTGGAATTGCTACAAATTTTGTAAATGGCATTTTCTTTCTCCCATGCATCTAACTTGCAACAAAAAAATTAACGTACATGGGGTTGTACACATGAAAATCTTCCATCCATGTCACCACTTCACCCAAAAAACAACCATTGTGAAATAAGCCTTTTCGCCCCACCAATAGAGGGTCCATGGACCCTTTGTGTCTCATTTTATGTTGCATGTCTCTACTCCATATCATGTCTTCTTTGCACTTCACAATTGGATTGCTACAACAAATGGAAACATATCTAAACTATAAAATTCAAGCGTATTACACCTTACAACTAAGTCTAAGTAGGTGACAACCTATTTTTCGATTAACTTTTTGTGAAGTTCAATGTAAGAAAAATCTTCCAATCTTCTACAATATTTAACACCATACCCATGTCCAGTTATAAAAATTTTGGGGAGACAACATTATAAGCTACAAGTTTTTTTTGGGTGTTTAATCAAGTTGAAAGTAAACAATTCCAAACACTTAAAGGTTCATATGTGTATGAAAGGCAAAAATACAAAAGGCAACAAACAACATAAATTACTAACAATTCATAGCAAACAAGTAGGTTTATACACACATCACAAACATGTAATGATTGTAACATTAAAGCTAAAAACATAGGAACAAGTAACTAATAAAAGTTTCAAATGTTGAGATGGGTTTCAATGTGCGCATTGCCAAGGGTTGCCATAATCTGGATTCAACTCTCTTTCAAATCGCTCAAATTAAATCTTTCATGGCTAATATTTTGCAAATTGCATTGCTTGAAAACATTAAAATACATAAGGTTGAAACAAAAGGAATCAAAATGGGGCATTAATGTGGAACAACTATGGCATGAAGATGGTGCGATTTGGGAAAGTAGTAGCAATCTTGTCTTAACAATACTACATTGCACACATGAAAACTATGATGGCCAAATAATGTTCAATGTGCATAAGGGCTATAACAAACCATAAGATAACAAGCTTAAACCAAAGTCCAACCTCACATAAATGATGATTTAAAACAAGACCACTAAACATATGTAAAAAAATATTCAAACATAATTTCGTACATAACATGAGAAAACTAACAATGTGAAATTTATGAAAGAAAGTTATAACATTAAAATATTTTAAATTAGTGTTTAACGATTTAAAGGCAATGAAGGGAATATCTTTATTTATATTTACATATATATGGAACTAGCCCAAGGAAAGTCCCACCATATGGCCCACCATCATCTTCCTTAATATCTACTATTGATTAAAAATTGGACAATGATGGATGAACTTCATCCATTTGACAAAGTGTGGACAATAACGAATGAACTTTCCTTTCATCATATGCATTAATGAATCATTTTTATGAATGTTGAACTTAGTGATGATGGATTAACTTTATTCATTATGGATGAAAATTGAAGACTCATGAACGAATTTTATTAATGAATGATGAGCTCATTTTTTATGAAATATTATGATTTTGAATAATCTATAAAATTTGTATATATGTTTGATGACCTACATCAAGGTTAATTACAACATCTCATTCATGACACATTGAACAAGAATGGCAATGATAATAGCAAGGACTAAACAAGAATAGCCATAAAATACCCATGAAATGTGAAGCAAGGTGACAATGCAACAAAAATGGGCTATGAATGAAAATGGTAACCACCCAAAATTTGTTAGTTGCATGAAAGTTGGCATCCAATGACCAACTTTTGATTAGAGAGGTTTTGCATCATGGCCACAAGTGGCGTGTGTAGTCCCTAGCTCATCCAAAATGTCAAATGATGGGCAAATCTAATAATTTAACAATCAGAATTAAAATTAAGAAAAGCATAAATGGGATTTCATGCATAGAAACAACCTTCTTTTTTTTCTATGAAATCTTGGATAAATGCAAAACATAATAATATTCTTGTTGCATATTCCCTACGTTTTGGAGAAATTTTCACCAAATTTTGAAAAATAACAAATTGATAACATTTTGCCACATTTCAACTCATGTTTTGGTTTGGTAGCATTTTCTAAAGCAGTTTTTAATTGTTTTTTTACAAGACGTTGGAACATGTCACCAATACAGATGCAACTCCAAAATTTGAAAGGAGAAACACACACACACACACACACAAAAGGTATAAATACTGTGAAAGTTTGCTTAATTAAAAATAATAAATTATTATTATTATTATTATTATTATTGAAACCTATATTTGACTAAAATATGAGTACAAGTAGCTAGCCTTTCTAGTGATGACCATTATTTAATAGTTATAATTTTTTAGCCCATTGCAGCTATGCAATGGAAAGAGGGAAACCCTAAGTGTTAATAGTTTTGAGAAGGCATGTGTCCAAAAGTCAAGTTGTGTAACAACTTTCAATTGTACTTAAAACATGAGGATTCCTCACTCAACATTTGCTCATTTGAAATTTATAACAAAGATAAAGTTTGGAACATGGTTTGTTTTAAGGATTTTGTGACATAGCCTAGTCAAATTGGTTATCATCCAGAAAATAATTTACATATGAAAGTACCCAAAAAAACAGAATCCTTCTATATTCTTGACTACCTATTGGAACTTATCATATAAAAATCTGCTAATTTGGATTTATTTATTTTCAAAATCTGACCCCAAAAAAAAAATCATGAAAAATCCTTTGTATAGCTCAAAATCATATTTTGCAGGTTAAAATTTGGCAAAATTTTGCCATTGAAAGAAACCCTGGTTTGGAAGATAGCGTCTGGAAGAGGTTTCTATTCAACATGAAACAAAAACACAACGTGTAAATGGGGGATCAAATGGCTACCTGCATTACCTACAAAGTGATTTCAGTTATACTAGTGTAGCCCATGCCGTTGCCCCAAGTGTGAACACATTCTTCATTTTGCACATTTTTAGAATTGAAAAATTCTAAATTAAGCAATGTGAACACATTGAGGGTTCAACTGATTTTTCCATCCAAACCCAATTTTTGCAATTTGTTTGAAATTTCCAGCAACAAAATCCACTCAAAAATCAACATCTTCCACACCTTAGCTCTGAAAATTGTGAAATAAGCTCAATTAAATCTGACTTGCTGAGGGCTTTCCAACAACACCAAGAACACGCCCCAAATTCCAATACAGTTTTTCAGTATTGATTTTATTTAATTTTCATTGAATAATCAATAGCTTCCACACCTTAGCCCCAAACGGTCTCAAACAAGTCAATGCATCTTAAATAATAATTGGTTGATGAATATTATGTTGTGGGGGAATAAATACAAGTCGTCAAAATTTCAAATACACAAGATTTGAATTTGAATTTGTTTTATGGTTCTTATACACATAATAGGCAACTTGAAGGGATAGAGGGCAGAAAAGCAAGAAAGGGTGGTAGAAAAGCAAGATTCCATTGATAAATTAGGGTTTTAAAACTTGTGTTTTTTCAATGTACTAGCAAAATGAGTTGAAAGAAGGGTTGACAACATTGTAGGAAGACATTGGAAGATAGTTCAAATTGGAGAGGGAAATAATATTTTGATGAATGCAGGGAAATAAACATAGGGTGGTTGGATTAGGTTACATTGGAATGGGAAAAAAATGTTAAGGTAGTGGGATTAACTTGCAATGGAAGTGTGAAATAAATTTAGGGTGAATGTTGGTATTAAGATATAAAAAGATTGATTAAAATTTTTACATTAATTTGATTAAGTCAATTAAAGGTTGAATATAAGAATTGAATTTCATGATATTGGGGTAGGAATCTTTTGAGAATGAATAGTGCGACAAATGATATTTAATTTAATCAATGTTGTGAATGTGACATTAAGTGTCAATATTATAATTAATAAGTAATAGATATATGTAATATCATTGATGGACATCCCAACTTAAGTAATCATTATTAATGCATCGTTGCATTTGATTTTGAAAAAACACACAAAAACTAGTTCATTAATGTTAGAATATGGTATTGATTTTGTCAATCCCAAATGAATATATTGTCATGATATGCCTTTTGTGTCAAGTATATATAAAATTCATAACTAATTAAAAGCTTCTCATATTTCAAATTTTAAAAAACTAATGGACAAAAATACAAAAGATCTATGCAAAATAGTTTTTTAAATAAATTTATTTAAGCTTATTTTTAAAATAATTGAATTTGTTCTTATAAAGGTGGGAATTGGCACACCTACCTTAAACACTGGAGCAATGAGTGTAAAGCACAACATAATGTATTTTTTGGGCCCATCAAATGAACCATCTAATGGAATAAAAATTTAGTGATGCAAATTCTAGTTTTTTCCTTGGGGTGAAAATCTAAATTTGAAATTTCCAATTTGCATGTTTATGTTTTCTTTTCCTTGAAAATTTTTTTTCAAGAATTTTTCTTGTCATTTTTTGAAAAAACAAGGAAATTTTTGCTCAATTTTTTTTTCCAGTTTAAATTAGACAATTTTTTCTATTTTCAAAAAAAAATTAATTTTTTTATAACACGAAATTGAAGAAAAATTTGATTGAACTAGGATTTTTTTCCGCTAAAAAGCAAAACTTCTTATGAAGTCCATAAATCAAAAACTAAATCATACTACCAAATGCAACATTGAATGCATTTGTGCCCAAGAATCCCATTTTGGAGTTTTTTATTCTAGTTTCAACATTCAATTAATGATATGTGGTTAGGAAAGTTTATGAAATTATGGTATTCTCTAAGCACATATTTTATCCTTGGGTGAACTAGCATAAAAGCCATTCACACATCATGTTGTTAAAATTAAAAAATTTAATCGTGCTAACATTAGGGTTAACATAACCTAATTACCTAACACTAAACTCACATCAAATTAACATTAATTTAACATATTGATTGTCCATAGTTATGTATTATTTCAATAGTGATCTTGGCCATTGGGTGAAACCAAGATCAACCACATGGTATTCTCAAATGTTTTTGACAAAAATATAATGTTGATTAGTGAACCAAACCTTCATTTTGTTGTTGTAATGGAATTGATGTAATGGCTTCAATTTGTGAATGCCATGCTCAAAACATGTGTCAAACAAGTAATTACATTCACCAAATTGGTTTTTGTAGTTTTAATGGTTGAATCTTTGTTCTTTGAATAATCAAGTTGTTTTTGTAACATGTCTTATTGTGATTTGGATCATTTCTTTTCCATGGCAAAAGTTGTTGCATGCATTTTGATTTATACAATCTATTAATAGTTAATTACCTTTTTCAATCACATTCATCATCATCTAGTGAATCAAGGAATAGGTCCATGTAAGTCCCATCTTTCCAACTCATCTCCCTGTAACACAACATGTTTTGGAAGCTAAATTTTGATGCAATGAGATGGTGTGTTGTTGGGTGTGTTGGGGGGTGGTGTGATGGGGAATGGGCTAGGTTGTGTGTTGTGGATGTGGCAAATAACAAATCTTTTTCATAAATCAAAGGATTGGTCATCTTTTTGTTGAATGCTTGAATAGTGTTATTATTGTTCAAATCAATTGCATCTTTTATTATAAAAACACGCTGGATTGTACAAATTAGGTTGAAGTGATATGTATATTTCATGCATATCACCTAAGAGGTCTCTAACACACAATGGCTAATAGATTAATTTACTTCCAAGTTCTCATACATTTTTAAATTAAACTCACACAATAAATCATGAGGACTCATCAACCAATATTCTTCATTATGGCCAATCCTATCCATGTAATCATAAATCATCTTAAAGTCATCATTTAATGCTCCCCAATTATCTTTACAAGCAAGTTTGTTCCTGACATGCAATGAACACCTTGCCTTCATCACATAAGCAATAACCTTTTCCCACTTTGTGACCGTTATTTAAAATTGGTCCCAAGGATCCAATTGATCAAATGTCACAAGGTGTTCTTCTTTCTTTGCTTCAATCAATGCAATAATCTCCCCATGTTCCCAACTATGTTGCCAAGGTTTTTTGAATGAATTACCATGAGATTTTACATCTGTGAATTCTCTAAACTTTTTTTTTCTTACCCTTGTTTGTTTTTTTAATTGGATGGAACATCTTCAAAAGGATACAATTTCAAACAAGATGGAATTCATTATGATTTTGTTTTCTATATTTTCATGTTTTGAGCACATTTTTTGTTTTGCAAGTTTCATGGTTCAAAGCAATTGCGAATTGAATGAATAGGAGGATTCAAAATGAAGCATCAAAACAATAGAGGTTGGAGGCTTACATTCTTGTGAGTCTTTTTCATAATCAAAATAAAAAATCACCTTGTTGAAGAGCTCCATGATTTTCTTCCATGACTATGCTATGCAATTTTCCTTTCCGATTATCACAATGGTCGATTGCAACTATTGCAATTCTTTGTTGCAACAACCTCATAATGTCCTCTAACATAGAATTCTTGTTCAATTTTGTTTGTATAATGCACCTCCTCGTAAAAAAGCTTTATTGTTTACTTCTTGAAGTTCTTTTGCAACAAAAATAGGAGTAGAAGTAGGAAATGAGATCTTACTAACAACTTATGAACTCCATAACATTGCATTTTTCTTCCAAAAATCTATGTTTTGTTGGATATTCAATGTTAACATAACTTTAAGTTAACATTCTATTAACATTACATGCTAGCATGGATGGCACATCACTTTTGGTGTTAAGCATGATATCAATAAAATGGTGTTTCATAACATTGGGTGTGAATGGCCTCTTAAGACAACTTTCCATTTGGCTATTGTGATCATAATAAATTGTCATTGTGTTTCTTCAAGTACCATAATACGTGGGTTGGTCAAGCGTTAATTAATTACTTTTTGAAATTGCCAAAAAATTTGAAAAAAAATCTATCAACCATGCAAAAATATGATTTTATTTTTCATGCACACTAATTTTATCATTCAATATCATTCCTAATTGTAAAGTATTATTTATTTTATTGTCAAACATAATTGACCAAAAATAATTATTATTGGCACCTTGATGCCAAATCAACTTAGGTATTATGGTAATCATCTCATAGTTTCATTAATCTTTCAAAAATCTTCATATAAAATTAGACCTTTTACCTAGGGGCCAAAATCCCTTGAGCTACTATACTCTATAATGAACATAAACAAAATATCCTTGCCTTGGTAGACAAGGCCAACAAATGAACTAACCAAGAAACTTGTTGACATGGAGCTATAATTATTTGGGTGTTATTAAGTGGAGACAAAGGACATTATGTGTCCCTTACAATGGTGGGGGGAACATCAAACAAGTTACCTATTATTGCCTTTTTAACTTAACAAATCCTTGGCATTGCATGGTCACAAATTGAGATTTTTTTGTTTTTTTGGGACTAAGATCTTTATGAATTTGAAAATGTGTAAATTGCAATAAAACCATTTAAAGAAGTTAGTATTTGAAAGCAAAAATTGGCCTAATGATCTTTTAATAGGTTGTCGTTCAACTAGTAATTTAGTAAAGGTAATTGAGAAAAACTTAGAATTCAAAGACTTTGACGCACATTTGAACAAGATGAGGTTGTGGGGATGTAATAGGCAACATGAGTTTTTCAATCTATCACTTTTGTTGATTGTTATTATTATTTTGAATTTTGAATTTAAAAATGAATCATGATAACCGAATTGAAAAAACAATCTTAAAACTTGTATAGTTATCAAATTTGTGAGAATCATCCCATTTGAAAAGTGACAATTTATTTTGAAAATCTAAAACCTTGGATGCTTCCTTAAAGTCTGGATTTAAAAATTAAAACCAAAACAATTATCTAAAATGACAAGAAGAACTAAAACCAGCAATTTTCTCAAAATGCAAAAACTCCCCCCAACACTACTAAATACCTCCTAAGGAGCATTGCTTGGGCAACATTGTGACGTCCTACATGGTTCTACACAAGGCTTGATTAATGTCTTGTAAAAATGAAAGAAATACCATGAAAGATCTTGTTGTTGGAGATGGCTAAAAATAAGCTAATTGGTGAGCATTCCATCATGCTCCCTTATTAAAGTCATGGTTTCAAAATTGGCAAATAACAACAAAACATTCAAATTTCTTTGCCTTTAAGGTAGGACAAGTGTTGATAGTGAAGGACACAAATTGCAAGTTGCACAAAACCACATAGAGTCTAAAAATAGGTTTGGGGGGATACCATAACTTTTTCTCTTTTTTTGGGGGGATATCAACAAGGAACAAACTCAATTGGAAAGGATGAAACAACACCCAATAATGGATTATTATGGAGGGGCATAATAGACAAACATAATGTGATTCATCATACTTTACATTCTTGTTATGTGTAAGGCCCTAGGGTAAAGCCTCAGTGTGGTAGAATCTCATCTGGGTTAATATTTGGTTTCACCTTGGTAAACCATTCTGTAGGAAATAGGTCTCATCTTTAGGTAGATAAGTAAAATAAAAAAAGTAACTACTAGGTAAGTAGATGGTTTATACATAGGTAAGGGCTGTTTTTACTACCTACCTACTAACAACCTGCTTGTGGGTTGTGAATAGGTAGGTTGGAAAAAAAAAGCAACTGAGCTAACCACCATGGTTAGCTAGGGAACTAGAGCCCAACAGAAAACTGTTTCCTGATCACTTATCATTCATCCTTCATCCTTCATGGTGCACGGGTGAGTGCGGGTTCACTGTGGCTGTAAATCATGAGGCATTAAGAAATTTATGGGAGTGATTTTGCCCTTTCAAAAAAGGGAACTAAACAATCATATAAACCTTTAGTTAAGGCAAAACCAAACTAGTAAGCTCAAATACAAAGTGGTTGAAAAGCTTTGCTTTTGTATTCACCACATTGAAACCCTAATGCTAATTCTCTCGGCCTTTGTTTCTTGCCTCTCCAAGGCAGGTGAAGTCCAAATTAAACATGGGAAGTGAAAAAAAAAGATTATGATAAAAGACAATAAAACATGGAATAAAGAAGAAATGTAATGAAACAAATCATGGGAACCAAAACACAAAACAAAAATAAATTATAAAGAAGTAAGGACATGTTGCACTTTGATGCCCTTAAAATATTTAAGATGTGTGGAGGCTTGTAATCCATTTTGATTGTGGATTTATTTACTTTTTATTTTCAATTTTGTGATGGAGTGCAAGTGACCAAAAAAAATGCTCAAAGAAGATTTAGCCAATGGCTATATACTTGATATGAAAGCATTAAAAATTTAGTATCCTTCTATATTGTTGGCTATCTATTGGAACCAACCTTTCTTTTGTGCAAAATTGCTAGAGAGAGAGAAAATGCCATATTTAAAGATGTTTTGAAAGGATTTTGCTAATTTGTAACACAATTTTCCTTTTTGAAGCAGCTTTTTGTCACCTTTTGATGATCTAAATTTTTTTTGGGATTAATATGAAATCTTTCTTAGGATGCTGGCAATTGATTTTAAATCATAAAACTGAATTTTTTAATTAAAAAAAATTATATAAGCATTGACTGGAACCAATTATATAAATCTATCAACTATCATTTAATTTTTAAAAATAATGCTAATTTCAGCCATTTAGAACTTTAACAAATCATTTGTATTGGCCGAAATAAGACGGTTTCGAATCAAAACTTTTCTTAAATTTGCCCCAAAAATCAGTGAATGTTTTGTTTTGGGGCTGCTGCCCAAGAATGTTTTGATGCTGTTCCCAGCTTCTTTCCTTGAATCCCACAAAGCTGCAAACCTATTTTGCTTCCTTCGGCCGCCACTAATGAATCCACCAAATGTCGGCTCTAATTCGAAAGCAGTAGCAATAAACCGCAGTGCAGATGATTTTGTACCATCATATTGATTGTGTGGAAGGAACTTGGAACTTGAAGAATGTTTAATGCACTTATTTATTACTGTGACAATGCATTTAGCAAAAACTTTGATGCTTATCCTCGTCAGTAATGCATACCCACCGGCGCCTACGTCGCAATAGTAGTATTCATTGCAGTCTGTTGATTCAGCTGCAACATTTATTGCAATGGCAAAAGCAGGAGAGACATGCAATAATTTTGCCTTGTGCACTTTTGTGATGGCTTAATAACTTAGTGGCAAATCTTTACTGCGCTTCCTTGTGTATGAGTATCTCGTGTCGCTAAATTCAGCGCTCCACGATGCGCGAACTTGGTGCTACTTACACACGACTGCACGAGCGTGATCAGCAAACGGGTGCTTTTCCAGCGCCGCTGCCGACGATCTATGCGACGATGGGTCCTTTCTTTTCGTCTTTTGGGCGGGGAAGGGGGGGAGAAACACTTTCACGAAAATAAAAACTAAGACCAAATTTTATTTATTTTGGCCTAAAGAGAGAAATGAAAAGTTTCGGACTTGGGCACGGTCCAAGTTAGCAGGGTACACCCACCTTCATTTAGGTTCTCTTGGGGTCAGATTAAGTGGTAGGGTAAAGCCCTTGGCCATAGGCTTTACCCAAATAAGGGCCCATGTCGGGTTTTTCAGTTTTGTGATTTTGTAATTTTTCAAATTTTTTTTCAAAAAAAAGAAATATTCATTTTGAATTTACACTAATAAAACTAAAATTTCCAATTTTTTCCAAAAAAATTTCGGTATAATTTGAAGTTAAATGTTTGGCTCATGTGAGGTAGAACTGAGCTAGAACCAGCACCCACCATGAAGGATGAATGGTAAGTGGTCAGGAAACAGTTTTCTGTTGGGTTCCAGTTCTCTAGCTAACCATGGTAGTTAGATCAGTTGCTTTTTTTAAAACCTACCTACTAACAACCCTCTAGTAAAAACAGCCATTACCTATGTATAAACCATCTACTTACCTAGTAGAGTTACCTATTTTCCTACCTATCTACCTATATATGAGACCTATTTCCTACAGAATTGGTTACCAAGGTGAAACCAAATATTAACTCAGTTGAGGTTCATCCACAACTGAGGTATAACTGGCATCCAGTGGATGGTGCATTGGTGGGTGATGGTTCGTTCACTCTGTTCAACCAAGAGACCCTAGACAAGGCTCGGTGTACCCCTCTCACTGGGACCCTGACCTAACTTTTTACATTCAGTCCAGTTAATAGTTCCTCATGTCACCCCAAATGGTCAAAACTGCCATCTGATTCTATTCCATATTAAGTAAACAGCACAAGTAATGTGTTGTAACCTCCCCATTAATGTGAGCATTTTGATTTGGTGTGAAATTTCACCAAAATGCAAAAAAATCAAAACAAATCAAGACAAATTAGGGCTGCAACCCCTACAAAGGTTTTTTGGAACTTCTTTGAAAAACCAAAAATACAAGGTTTTTGGACTTGGTTCACCAGATTTAGAGCACCTACTCTTGGAGGTCACCAAACAACAACAAGATTACAAATTTTTTATTGTCCTACATGTCCTGTCTTACTTGTCCTATACCAAATTTGGCTAGATCATCAGTCCTGTGGATGGTTGCCATAAAAGTGAAAAAAAAACCTCTAAGTGTGAGGAAGAAAACCTATAGGTAAAATCAATGAATGATCTGAATTTTTCTCACATTCTTGTTTAAAGCTTCTTCTAAATTGCATGTCAATTTCATGCAACATGTAAATACTAGGGCAAACATAGTTCACTAGACAAGTCTTTAAAACAATTCAAAGCACTAATTTGAACAATCTCCTTGGTCACATATTTTTTCTTTGTGCTTGGGGACAAGCCTATGGTGTTATTACAATATTAAAGTGTTAGTTTACTAAAGGGGGAAAAGTGTTTTGTTTGGAAGATCCTCTCACAAATCTCCTTCCTTGTGGGGGTTAAGGTAAATGAACTTTAAATGGAGATTGCCCTAATTCAGACGCCTATATTTGCTCTCAAATCTATGTAAAATTACCCTTTAAATGGCATTGTCTTAAGTTTATCACAAAAATGATTAGCCCAAATCATGTTTACATATAATATGGGTTTAATCACTAATTAAATCACATTCAAAGTTGAGTAGCCCTACTCATGTGGTCATATAACCAAGGTTTAATTTATTGATTAAATCACATAATTCAAAGCTTATTAGTCATAATCATGTTTACACATAATCAGGTACCATTATTGATGAATTCACATCCACAATGGAATGGATTATAACATTTTCACACACAAGGTGATGTTTATAACATGTAACCAAAGATAAAATTGCAAGTTGTTTAATGCATGACCTTAATTAATTCAACATTTCCCATGTGATTAACTTACACACGATTAATATTAATTTATGTTTTACTACTTGCCATCCAAAAAAATTTGTGCAAACATTTCATTCACAATTCCATGAACAATTGGATCATAGATTACTCACATTCTTACACAAATTACATTTCACAATTTACACCTTTTTTTTTCACAAATGGCAAACAAAACAAGAATGAAACCTCGTCCATTTTAGGTGCAAAGTGCGTCACTTTTTAGTTGTATGATTATATTTTCAAATGAACAAAATAATACGAAAAAATCAAATGTGGAACTTGTTGTTTGCTACATAACAAGATGATGATGAAAATGAAAACACAACACAATATGAAGATGAATCATTAAGCAACCATTCTTATTGCCATAAATTGAATTACATAAACATTTAGCAAGATGTTCAAAGCAAGGAATTTATTCCTCATCCAATGACCACTAAAGCCCATCTTAGGCGTTTCATTGAAGTTAAATCCCAAGTCAATTCTAAATTATTTTCATCCTCTAGACGTGGCATTCCCAAGTTCCTTGATAGATTCAAATGCGAGTATAAGGTGAAAACAACAGAAGGATAAGGAGTTGGAACATGTTCTTTGGCTTGTAGCACTTTGAAGGTAAAAGGGCATGTTAGAACTCCAAGATGGGGACTAGGACCAGTGACAAGTGAATTAATTATTCATACAGATCTGCACAAACCAAACAAGTCGGTTAGTGCATAATTGGAGCACTTTTGGTGCACGGACAAACCACGGGCAAACACGAATTCACAAGATTCACCATGGTTCGGACTTAGGGGAAGCCACCACCTTCTCAGTTATAATATTCTCTGTGCTTGGCCATGGGGCCAACACCCAAATGTTATTTTGTTTCACGACTCCCAAGTTGGGAATCCCAAAATTCTTGAAATTGGGACTCCCACAACTTTTAAAGCCCATAACTTCTTGTGAAGACCTCTAATTAATATGAGGTCTAAAATAAAGTTGTAGTCCTTGTCAATAGCTTTCCAAAAATATGTTGCATGCCACCTACAAATGATTAAATAGGGGAAATTCCTGACTTTTAATAATGTTTAAAGTACCCAAATGGGTCATACGAGCCCATTTTGACATCTAAGTTCCAATATCTTTCCAATGATATAAGGAATTCTTTAATCTAATGAGTTTTGACCCCTATAATCGCCTTTTGAAGATTTGGGAGTCCACCAAGACTCCAACTCCCAAAATCAAAGCTCACTTAGGAGCGTGGGGGTTCATTCCCTCACACTTTCCTACACTCCCAAGAGCATGAAATGTGGCTCCCAGGCTTCATTTTTGGCCCGCACCTTTGCATGCCCTTGCTTTGGTTGCAAGCCCAAGGTTAGAATTGTAATAAAATGCCCCTCCCACAATGCCATTTTATTTTTCATTCGGTGATGAAAATGCAACACCCATTTGTAATTGTGATGAAATTGCACATATGAAATCAACACATTATGGATTGATCTCGCAACATTAACGAACCATCAATCTATTCATTCCAAATTTGCCATGCAAGGTTTTAGATGCTCTAAAGTGTGGAATTAAAGGCAATGCCAATGTAGCATTTCGAAATTTGACATCAATACGTAGGATAATGATTGATGTTGCATTTCAAAATACAACACAAAGGACACCAAAGAATCCCACTTCTCACAATCCATCATGCAAGATGTTGATGGAGCTTGTTTTTCATAATTTGTCACACAAGGTTGAAAGATGCACAAACAATGTTATTAGAGGTGATTGTGATCACATTCGTAACAAAAGAAGAACATGAGGAAAAATGGGAATTGGGACAACATTTCCCTAAAGTTAGTTATGGAGAATGTTGAAATGGGCGGCAACTTGCAAATTGTTGCTCAAAGGTGGGGTGTGCCTATCACATCATTTTGCAACCACATGTATGGGACTACAAAGTCACGAAAAAAAGGAAAGAAAATGTGTCATAGAAAAAGAAAGATGCATTAATGGAATATGTGAAAAAATGTAGTCGATTTGGCATCCAATCACATGGACATAATTACAATTGAAGGTTGGAAAAAATACCTAGGAAAAATGACTCCTTTCAATAATGGCATACCTAGGTGGGGGTGGTTACGATGGTTTAAAAAGTGAAATCCTAACATGTTGTTGCAAGTTGTTCAAGGTTTAGAGATAAGGTGTGCAAAAGGTCTATGCTTAGCCAATGTAGAAAGTCTTTACACAAACTTATTTAAAGCTTATGAGGTGCACAAATACCCATTGTCACAAATTGGAATTATGATGAATTCGGTGCCCAAACTAGTCAAAATGGAGGCATCTTGGTTCTAGCACAAACCAATGCATGAACAATGCATTCAATCACTTTAAATGAGCATGAATGGTTGTTAATGTTATCATGCATCGATGTAACATTCCCAAATTTTTACATTTTCAAAGGTATGCACTTCAAATGAAACTTCATTGCCCAATATGAATTAGGTGCAACAATGACAATGCAACCTAAAGCCCAAATGACAGCCATATTGTTTGACAAGTGGATATTTCATTTCATTGTTTCAATTCAAAATTTTGGAAGTAATTTGAACCCAACCAATTACCACTTGTTCATATTGGATGGCCGCAACTTGCAAAATATCTAAAGCGTTTGTGGGTAATGAACCCGAAACCCAGGCAAGGGATTTGCAAGATGGAAAAGTTTTAAATAAGAACACTCACACCAAAGGAGACGTATGCCATTAATACATCAACATTGATCAATGCGAAACTAATGACACAAAAATGGACAATAACAAAATTTGGCTGAATGGGGTACTCGATTAATTGATAGACCTTGGGTTTGAGAATGTGAATATTGAATCAATCACTACTAAATCCAAGAACATGAATCTTGAATTTAATTAAACAATGTTAACTAACTTACATATTGGCATTTTGCGTGAAAAGGTGCCAAATGGGGGCGAATTACATGTGATCTCGATCGATCTCACTCCCAACTTGCATCATGTTCTTGGTTTCCATCATTTCTTAACATTACTTAAAGCTCCCATCAAGTCCCATTACCAAGTGTCAAACGAAAAACCCTTGATCAACTACAACAAAAACATCATGATGACAAGTGAACATTATGTGGTTGCACTTGAACAAAAAGTGGTAAGAAAGGAGGCAACAACTTGAGAGCAAAATGTTCAAAAGGGGGAACTACTGATATCCAAATGTGTAAAAGAGGCTGAAAAAAAGGATCGATAGGTGACAAAATGAATTCAATTTGAGGAAAAAGTAGTAAAGAAAAGGTTCAATGAGCAATGGAACTCAAATCAATGTGGAAAGGTTGATGATGCTTTACATTTAGGCATCAAAGCAAAACTACCTTTAGTAGCAACAATCTATCATGTGACATTTTGCAAGTTTACACCACTTGTATGCAAATATAACATGCAATTCACCATCATGAAATCCAAAATTCAACGGGATGGCAAAGATGCATCACACATTGCACTAATTGAACCTAGTTGGGTTTATAAAAGATTTAGATCATTTTTTCCCGTCATTTGATCAACCTCAAACCACATTCAAACCGTTGTGAACATGTTCTAATCACCAACATTCACATGCTAGTAGAATTGAACAATAATAAAATCTTTAAAACATTTGATCACAAGTTCATTTGTGATTTAATATGATAGTTTCAACTTGATTAGAAGTTTGTTTAAGGAAAAAAATGTGTAATTTTGGTTTAAATTGGGACAGATGATGTGTTGATTAAGGAAAGCTATTGTCAATTTTTGCATCATGTCATGACAGAACTCAAGCAAGTTGCTATGTGTTTTTGTGGCATGTCAAAATATGATTCATGAATCGCATTGTTCATTCTACAAGTGATGGCTTGCATTTTTTAACACAACATAATTTAATTTAAATCAAATTTCTTTTGTAATTTTTATTAAGGTGTCAGGTAATTTGTATGAAGGAAAAACCATTTAAGGTCAATTCCACCATGCAATTTGCAAGTAACTTTTTTAGTTTTTGGATAACATATTGAATATGGAATTGTGATTCATATTTTTCCATTATGCGCAAATGACACTTTATTATGTTTATAGGCAAACCGTAATGGGTTGTGAATGTGCATTGTTCAACACTAACAATAGCATATGTGGGCCCCTTACTTGTGCATATTAGGTGTCTAGGTGTCTAGACTTTTAAAATGTGTAAATAATTCATGGAGCCATTGTTTTGCCACAAATTGGCTACCCTTTTATTTATTAAAGGTTGAAAATTTTCTACACATCTAGTCTTTGTCAATTGAGTAGACAAACTTTAAACTGTCCATTTATGATTAAGTTATCTTGCTTAGTAATTATTTGTCAAATCTTCTTAAGGTTAAACTAGTTGATTTGCCCCCATGATTCCACCCATAAAATTACAATGATTCATTTTTAAAAACCCATTTGTCAATAAATTTCAATTATTTAATTATTGTAAGTAAAGTTCGATCTTGACTGCTAAATACATTAATTTATGAGAGCCTTTGAATTAACACTCAAACAAAAGAGAAAAGGGATAAACAAATAAACCTTTGTTAGTTTAAAACTTAATATTTCTATTTTCAATATAAATGGATTTTAAGGTGAATTTACAACCTAATAGATTGGATTTTAAATGAATTATGTTGGTAAGTGGGTCATATATTTGACATCTTTTGAATGGGCACATTTCATTTTCTAGCATACAATTTTTCATTGGTTGCCCCTTTTAGTTATAGATATTATATTTGTTAGTTCTCCATTAATTACCTTTCCAATAATTGTGGGACACGTAGGTGTGAATGTTTTTTTGTTGGTTCAATTTTTTGATGTTGCATCAATTGCAAACATCCCAAAAGGGATTTAAATATGCGATTGTAGGACTTGCTTCTTTTCTTGTACATAGATGGTGTGTTTGAAAACCTTATTTTGATATGTATAAACAATGGAAACAATAGAAGAATTTAGGAGTTGAAATGGGGGTAAGTGAGAACAACCCTTGGAAAGGAAAACCTTTTCAAACTAATGGTTGTTACGCCTTTAGCAATTCCTTGATAAATGGTTGAATAAGTTTGTTAATGACAAAGGAAACTTAATAAACATTATTGGGTCAACCAAAGTTTTAAAGTAAGGACAAGAGAATTGAAGGGTTTCAAGTTGGGGTAGGAATTAATCATCCTTGGGAGTGGTAGCCTCTTCCTTTTGTTTGCATCAATTAAGGGGGCATGAAGGCATGCCATGCCCTTTTGTGCGAGCTAGTTTGCATTTGGCAAGCTTCACATAGGGAAGGCACCATTGTGGTGAGGGAAGCTTTAGCCAACATGGCAAATTGGAGTTCAACTCCTTAATCTGTCCTACGAGACCATGCTATGAGGTTTGGGACAAAACTTGGAACAAGTTCGACTCATTCCAAGACCACCATAAATGTTGGTTCTTGGGGTAACATATGGTTATCCTAGGGTGGCACTAGGTATTGTACTAAATAAACCTTTTGGGGCAACTTGGAGGTGTCCAAGGATAACACTTGATGTTGTCCCATGTTTCTTTCCCTTTGAAGCACATCTACATGTTATCTTGGGACATCACTCAATGTTGTCCCTTGGGAATATAGGAATGTTGTTGGCATGTTTCCAAAGCAACTCTAATTGAACTCATGATAGTTTGTGTTGTGTTAATTTTTAATTTTGTTTTAACAAGTTTAGGCAATTATTGAATCAAGTTCAAATTCATTTGGGAAGTTTGATTTAACCCAAAGTGTCATGGGATGAACATGTAAATTAAGAATGAAGAACACAAAATTGTGCAAGGAACTTGACAAAAGCAAGAGCATGAAGACAAACTAAAGGGGTAGTAAAAAGGGGTGGGTGTCATAGGTTTGAAAATGTAAATATCAATTTTAATTGACCCATTTATGTTTCATTTCATAAATTTGTTAAACTTCAAGCCCCTACATTTTGTGAGCTTATTCCTATGTAAATCACATAAATGCTTGTAGAGTGCATAAGACTTAGCAAACAATAAATAATTAGTAGAAAGTAACAAAAATTTTAGATCAAATACACTAGGAAAAATAAATTTTATTTACAATTCAACGCTTCAACTATAATATTGAAAACAATGTTTTGATTAAAATTTTAAAATTCCTAACTTTTTTTCTACTTCAAAATAAATAAATAGTTGAAAATGACACATAGCCGAACACAATAATCAAGTGGCATAATATGGTCACAAGCTTACTGATTTAGTCAAAAAAATTCTTTAATTATAAATTGTTAAATTGGAGGTCTTCATCCATTGACATATCATTTCATCATATCCTAGTGAAGTCAAGGACTTGATGTATGATTTCAATTACTTCAAAATAGTAGGCATCCTACACATCAACATGTGGCATGTTGCAAAACATTTTATTGTTTTGTGACATGTCACCATTTCATTTTTCATGGTCATTAAATTGACACCTTGACTTACATTGTCTACAAAAATCAATCAATATGTCCAAGCCCTTTCCATTGAAAACCAATCCAATATATGTGTGCCACATATATACTTATGACAAAAATATTTCAATGCATCATGAATTGTTTGTCATGTGTTGTTCAAGTATTGATTATATGCAATGTATGTGTCAACATTCTACATGTACATTGATGAACACAATAAAAATGAGTTATAAAAGATAATTGAATTGAAGTCAAAATTAAAATCTAATATTATAGTTAATTAAGATATTTGGAACATAGTAGAAACAAAGTGTAACAATTACATGTTGAAGGCAATTCATAGTTACAAAATAGTTGTAAGTTTAATTTTTTAAAAGTCAATAGATAGTTAAGAAAATAGACATAGTCTTCAAATAAGGTAACATTTGAGTATCCAAAATAGTATGAACACATCGTACTGTTTGAACAAACAAACATATCTAAATTACAAAATCTAGATGCAAGAACAATGTAATCATGCTCCCACAATGTTGTGGTCCCTATTATGTCTTTAAATTTAATTAGGGTTGATCATTTACATCATTTGTCATAATAAACTTAATACCATTTAAGGCCTCTTCGACCTTAATTAGATAATAGATCTTTAACAATTCTATTAGTGCACCATGGGAATAATCAATAATTGAAAGTCAACTTATAATATTCTTGGTCACAATATAGTTGGAAAAAATCACAATATAGTTACAATATAATAGAAAAAATAAACAAACAAAAGTGAACAAAGATTTAAAGAGAAGTCAATTCTTAGTACAAGTCACAACTAGACAAATAGATATAAAGTTAGGTAAGAGTTGAAACATATTGCAATGGTTATGCCTAGTATGTTAAAGGATTGTCATCTTGAAGATGAATTATGTGATTTAATTCCTATTCCCTCTTGCATCAATTACAATCATGAATGAATGATCTTGTACCTCATTTTCACAAAGGTCCTTCATGAATTGTGCCTCATCAATGATGGAAATGGATCTTTGCTTTCCTTTTCATTTTGTAGAAAATCTCATAACATTATAAATAAAAAATCAAGGATATCAAAACATAACAAAGTCAACAACAATGATATCAATCAAAACATTAAAAATTATTATTAGTTATGATGTGGTCACTTACCTAAGTAATATTTACTTCTATTTTTCAAAAACAATGAAATTATACTATTGTAAATTAAGAATGCCCACCACATCTTCTTAATAATCCTATAGTCAATCATCTCCATGGTTTGACACAAAAAGGACACAAAAACAATAATAACCTCATCTTTTCATCATATGTTGATGTTACAACCTCATTAAAAGGAGAAAATGAGAACATAATTTTTAAAATTGCCCCATTTAGAAAAAATGTTAGAAAAATAAAGATTTTTAAGTAGAGAAGAATTGAATGACCCACCTATACTCATGACTTGCATGTGTTGAATGTGATGATTTACTATATGCATTCTCTTTTCGTTGCTTGTGATCTCTTGCATAAATGTAAGAATGTAAAAGAAAACAAAAATATTTAGAACAACATAGTTACATTAAATAATAAAAGTGTAAAGGAAAATGACTACACTTGGAGCAACAAAATTACATTAGATAATAGGAGTGTAGAAGAAAATAATAGTACTTGGAACAATAAACTTACATTGGATAATAATAGTGTAAAAAACAACATTATTTGGAACAACAAACTTACATTACATAATAAGGGTGTTAAAGGACTAGAAGATTTTTGGACACAAAACTACAAATAACATTTCAATACTAGATTTTATTATTGAAAATCAATTATCGGATTTTATTAGCAAAAATCCTTAAGATTTCATAACCAAAATTAATTACTAAAAATATATTATCAAAACTCATATTTTATTTTTAGAATTGAAATTTTAATGATGAACTATTGATTGTCAATTAAGATTTCCTAATGGTAAATAAGAATATGTATAATTAATTTTGGATTTTGTTTAGGAAATCAACTATTTTTAAGGTAATCACCATTTTGAAGATTAGATTTCCACCCTTGTTTTGAAGTATTTAGGGGCAAAAAATTTTGTGTGAAGAGTAGAAGTAAATCTTACCATCATATTTTGATGTGAAAATTTCTAATTGTTTGAATTCTTGAAGTCGTCTTTTCCACTATACTTTTTTGCTTTTTGTTTTTGAACTTGTATTTTATTCATAAGTTTGAATGTTTAAAATTTGTAGTTTGTTGCCGAATTTGTTACAAATTTGTTCGCTTTGAGAAATTAGTAGTCTATTTCTATTATCCTAGGTAAAAATTATTGTCACTAATTATTTGTCTTTCAATGTTGTTATTTCATTGCTTTATTTTTAATTATCTTTATTTCCAAACTTCAGACTTATGAAGTGGCCTTGATAAAAGGTGTAGAAAAAAACAACATTGTTTGGAGCACCAAAAAAACCTTTAGAAACGCATCTACTATTAGGGAAATTTGCACACATAGAAAGGAAAAGAGAAGTTTGAATTACAATGAAAAGGTGAGCACAAGGAAGGTTGGTTCAATTTATGAAAGTTTTATCATTTTCATTAAATGGGCTTACATCATTTATCCGAGGTGAGTCACCCTAATTGAAATGGCAACTAATTTTTGGCTATGCAAGTTGACACAATCACAACTAGTTTCAATTTTAGTTCAAATTTTGAATTTACCACCAACATATTGCCATCAATATAACAATTTTCATTCATCCAATTTGGAACAATTTGTTCAATTTTCATCTACTTGTAAACAAGGTCCACAAAAATAGTTTAAGTGATTTGTGTTACAACCATGTCATCACATATTCAAAACATGGAATAGGGGTGATGACATGATGTGGCATGATATCGACACATAAGTAATGTATTGATTATAGTTTAGTTGAATATTTTTTTTAATAAAAATATTTTGATGATCAACCCAACTTAGTGGTCAACACTTTACATCTACCAATTTAGTAAACAATTAAATATATTTAGTAGGTCTAATCGTCCACATGGAATTTTTCAAAATGAATATAATTATATAATCGAAAAAAAGTTGAAGACAACATGCTTTCAAGAAGTCATTGGTAAGAGAAAAAAAAGTTCTCCTAGGGAGAGTCCAAATTGGTGGTAACCTAGCCTATCTTCACTTCAAGTTTTGTTAAAATTCAATTCAAGATTCACAAGTAAACCTCACTATTTATGATAGAATGCAAAGAAAGAGCATTGACATATGAATCCAAATGGTAGATGCAACCTAATTGTGGGTTGGGTTACATCAATGTTTAACAAGTCGGTTCTTTTCACTTTTGTATTTCTAGGAAACATTGAGCTTCTAGCATACTTGTGTAATTTTGATTTGTTAACAAAAACCAATGTTGGTGGGTTGGTACTTGGGATAACATGTATTGGAGTTGGGAATGCATTTGCATCTAGTTGATTCAAGGACTTGAAGTGCTAGTTGTTTAATGAATTGTTATTGCTTTTATAAAATTTATGCTTACATGAACTAGACATAATGTGATTAGAGGTTGTTCATACGACCAAGCTCATCAACATTGGTATGAATGTTTTTGGCCCATATATAAACTCATGTGTTCTTGTTTGGAAACTGGGGGGATTTTGTGTGTAGTTGATTTTCATCCATATATGTTAACCATCCATGCATACAAGAATAATTGTTTCCATTTAAAAGATTAAAAACATACATGGATCAATATTTTTTTAATTTTTAATACATGGATCAAATTTTAATTTTTTTATGAATCTATTACAAACTCATAAATTAATTGGAGTCCATCATGTCTAATGTGTTCGTTCATGATGTAAAACCTTCCTAATAATGAATTCAAATTAGTATCCTAGACATGTTTGATGACACATGTTCAATATTAGAAGGTTCATGAATCAAATGCGCTTAAATTGTGCAATTGCACCTTATTATTATATTAATTAATTGTTTTTATCAAACATGGTTTTGGCTTGAGTGAAATCATTAATAGAATATGAATCACTATTATCAAATAATTTGATGTCAATTTCGGATATTTAGTCATAAATCACATCAGTAATCGCATTTTTATTATATTAGGAAAAATCACACTAAAAAAATGTATTTGTCATTGTCAAAAATGATTTATGACATCTTTTGGGACTAAGCCACATTCATGAACAAATTCTATTTTCGATTTTGTGGTAATACAAATGACATTAGCTATGTGAAACCCAACATCGTAGACTCATATTTTGGGAAAAGGCCACATTCATGGATCAACTCCAACTTTTGTGATTATATAAATGACCTTAATATATTTCCAAATATCATACCCACAAAGCTTGAATAAAATAATCTTACAAGTTGTTTGATGTGATAATTGATGTTCAAAACAACATTAAGAAAATTGGTTGAAGCCAACACTATTGCAATTTTGCATTTGTAACATTATCATGTACATTGATTGTTACACCAAGGGATGATCCCATGCAAATTGCAAGAACATGATTTAAGCTCAAATGGATCATGAATACTAACATCAACAAATACAAACCTATTTGTACTATGCGAAAACATGCCATGTTATTAATGAATGCCTAAAGACATGTGATCAATATTTGCCAAATGCTACATTAATCACCACTCTCTATCATAAAAAATTAAAGAACAAGAATGTCAAGTTTTAGTAGCTACTTCAATTGTGGCTTAAATATTCATTGTTGGAACTCAATAGTTGGGTAGTAGTTGTTGTCAATTGCAAATGCACAAGAGCAATACTTACATGACAACCAAACATCACCCATTTTTATAAGGGATTAGGCGAGGTGGAAATTGTTGGGGAAGATGCAATTTTGCCGCGCCAAAATGTAATGAATGATCCATCAGGAGGATGACAAAGTTTTTGCTTCAATCCACTAGTTTACAAAACAAGGATTTGATGGGCTGATTGAACAACTATTGAACAACCACAGGACCTGTCAGTTGACCAAACAGTCCTTGTACAAACTTCAAACATGCTTTGAGGTTCAAAGCTCTGGCAATAGAAACAAAAAGGCTTCCACAAAATCCACTAGCCTACAGCACACTTATCTTTTTACTAGGCATTTGTTCTAAGTTTTGTTGTCATTACATTTCAGCATTGCCTCTGCAGAAATCCCCTTTGGGTATGTGGATTTCTTTATAAGTTCATGATCAGCTAGCTAGTTGAACCTTTGCTGGGGAAGGCTCTTTCTACAACTGCAATCATAACATAATTATAGTGTGTCCATTCCTTCACCATCTGGCATTCCCCCCTCATTATAAGTACATGATCATAGCAAGGTACTGGGCACTGGTCGAATTGTGTCAACTCGTATTTCTGCAGTGGGACTAAATGAATAGGAATTTCATGTATTATTGCAATTATAGATTCAATCAGCTCATATATAACTCTAACCAACTCAATCGGAGATTTTATATATTGTATTGACAGATTCTCTTAGTGACCAACCCCTTACTAAAACTTTACTCTTTAATAAGATTGCAGGAATAGGTGATTTTGATTGCATATTTCTTTAGAAACTGGTACTCTTCCTTTTTTTTCTTTTGGGAAAACCCACTCTTAGAATTCTTCACATGATTACATTAGAGGCTTCTTCTCTTTAGATTTCATTTGTGGTCTGGTGTTCTGATCAGCCTTTCTTATTTGTGGTGCAAAATTTGGCACTGTTGTGAAATTTTAGAGACTTTATATCTCAAATTCAATGATTTTTTGAAGAAAAATTTGTTGAAAATTGAAAAAAAAAATCCAAAACTCCTTTATATGTGGTTCAAGTAGGTAATAAAAAACCCTATAAGGATGTTTACTTTGTGCCCTTTCATGTTTTTTAATAGTCAGCTTCAGCTAAATCGACCTTTGGACGATTGCCACATCACAAAATTGAAAAAATAAACATGGGTTTTTCCCACCTGGGTGGTGAGATTTAGTTCTTTAGGGTTTGTTGCTGTGATTAAAATTTAGGTTCACTGATTAATAGGCCTTCCTTGTTGGTTTCTATGCTGTTGATTCATCTTCATCCTTTTGTCTCCTAAAGGAAAATGACAAATTGTTTTTGTCTTTGTAATTTAGAAAACTCAGTAGATATGTATGAAAGGTGTTGTGTTTTGTTGTGGTTATGTTTTGACAATGATTTGAATTTGACAGCCATCTACTTAACCTTACCCACCACCTTGGAGTGCATTGATGCCTAAAAATTGTTCTCCTGGCCACCAAGCAGGTGCATGTGTTCTTGGCACCATCAACATTGAGCTTTTGTAATATTTAAGAAGCTGAAGTGTATGTATGTATGTATGTATGTATATATATTCGAACTTGAAGTTCACTTCCCATGCATTACAAATTAGTATCAGATGCTTTGCCCTTGATGCTCTTGATAGTCTTACCTCTCCTAGAAGCTTCCAATTGATCATCCAATGAGAGCATGGTTGTCCATTCCAAATTCCTTATGCAAGTAGCTAGGCTTTTTGATTGAGAGCACAAAGGACTAGCTAATGAAGAATAATAAGAATTCCTGCTGGATAACTCTTGCAGGATGTCACATACAAAATTCAAGTACTTGAGCTGGGCTTCAACAGTAGCCAGCAAATCTTTAACCTTATTTTATACACAACCCAGTTCTCTGATTGAAAATGGTCTCTTTTTTTTAGGAGACAATTGGACAAATCCATTGAAAAAAGGCTTAAAAAATGTGTTTTAATGAATTATTAAGCAATGAATTCAATGACTTCACTGATTGTCAAATCTTTAGGATTACAACAAATTATGCAATTATGTAAGTAACTATTCAAAAATTTAGAAATATTTATGGTCAAGGACTAAGTATAGAGCTCCCATTTTCCAACCATGGTGTTTAATCAACAGCCACCAAGACATTGATGAGGAATGGATGGTGGCTGGACAGAAAGAAAGAAAGAAAGAAAGAAAGAAAGAAAGAAAGAACTTTTTCATTGAGCTCCAGTTCCTTAATAGCTTCTTCATCACTAAGAATAAATAAATTAGGGTTTGAAGATCTAATAATTAATTTGTGTTTTGGGTTGAAGCTCTGAGTGGACTGTCTTTCCATTGGAAACCCCATATTTGTAGAGAGATTTGACAAAATTAGAGCTCTGGTTTTGGTGGCTATCCATCGTCCATGTCTGTGGTGTCTTTGTGGAGGTTTCTTCTTCAATCATCTTTTTTTTGCTGGTTTGTTTGTTGTTTTTGGCGTTTCCTGTACCAGATTAGTGGCTGCATCTCTGCTAATCATCAACCCAGTGAAACTTGAGCAAGAGACAGAAATTAGAATTTAAAAAAGTCAGAGGAGCTACTGCTGCAAGTTGCACGTTGCTACAAGCTCCCCCACCCAAATCTCAACAACAACAACAACAACAACAGAAGCTTTATTTTTAGACTGTAGTAATAGTCACTGTTGTAAAGGTGCTTACATAAAAGAAGAGGAAGAAGTAGATCGGCTACCCCATTAAAGCTGACACAACAGTTGATGAATCAAAGAGAAAGTCTACAAAGAAAAGAGAAGTATAGCTACTAGCTCTTGCCGCCGCCTAATCTGATTAGAGAAAGCCTATAAAATTAGCATAATTAAGTGAGCTTTTTAACAACCCAATCATGCTGATGTTTGAACACTTAACATCACACTTACCCACAGTTGTTAATTCCGTCAGTCTGCCCTTTGCCTTATATTTTTTTTCACCTTGTCATGTTTTGCACTCATAATAAACCCTAACCCTCCTAAACCCTAAACCTATTGCACCTCCATGTTATGGGTACCAAGGGCCATGTAACATGCCAAGTAGCAAGTAGAATGTTAAACATCCCTCATTGAACTTTGTGAGATTGTGAGAAAAAGCTCTGTGATGATCACCAGGCATTTCTCTCCAATGTGAAATAATGCCCTGGGTGCTTCTGCCCTAAGGGTTTGATTAAAAAATTTGAAAAGTTAAAAATAAATACAAAATTTGAAGCCATTCTTTTCAACAAACAAAACAAAACAAAACTCATGATAATAATTAGATTCTACTTATCTATGGTCAGTGGTGGGTTTGAATCTTATGAATTTTTTTTGTAAAACAAATAAATTTGTTGTTCTACTCAAAACATCATAACATGAATCGTGCAATTCAAAACATGAACCATGTAAGGAACAAAAAACAGCAAGTTCACAAAGGACTCCATGAGAGGAGCCTAACATAGTAATGTGTGCCAAGCGTTGTCTTGTAACATGGATGTCCAAAGCATGTATGACATGGATCCAAAACATGTCTAGAAATGTCAAGATCAAAAACAATGGAGCAAAAAGGGCAGATTAGAGCAAAACAATTGCAGCAGTCAGTAAACCCTAAACCTAATGTTTAGGGGTTTAGGGCGTTTGAATCAAACTCTGGCATAGTTATTAGCAAATGGTGTAATCAAGATTAGTGTGCCTAAATTAAGCATTAGTTAAAAGTGGGGCTTTTTCAACAATCAAATCATGATGTTTGATTCAATTTTTGTACTAAGATGATGATGAGGAGCTTTGGAGTAATTAGCAAACGGTTTAAGCAAGATTAGTGCCTAAATTAGAATAATTAAGTGTGTGCTTTTCTTCTTCTTTTTTTGGAAGAATCAAAGCTTAAAATTTCTTATTCAAGAACCTTGATGCTTTTGTTCCAACTTGTGTAGATACTAGGGTTTGGAAGCAAGATTAGTGTTTAATGTTTGGGCAGTGTACATCTAACAGCTAGAGGAGCTACAGAAAGAGAAACAGAGACCAGTGGTTAGCTGACACAGTTGCATATAATTCCAATGGTGCTTTTATATTCCCGATTTTGTTTTGTTTGCTTGCAGAGAATGTGAAGCGGATGGGTATACAAAGGGAGAGCTGTGATTTGTGAAGAATATTGTACAAAGTGACAAATGTAGTCCTCAAATCCTCTTTCTCTTGAATATCTTTCTTTCAAAACAAAAGCCCACCCTACATCCACATGTGATGATCACTGCAAGTTTTCCATGTGTTTTGGTCTCACATCCAGTATCCAGCAACAGAAGCTTCGAGTGAGGTTTTGTTTGTTTGTTTGTTTTGTTTTTTTCTTTGTGTGTTTCTTCTTGTGATAGTTCAAATCTTAGGGGATTTTTTTTGCAGTCTTCTTCCGACACTTGCTGGATTTGCAAGCTTCAGAGTCTTTCGACATTAGAATTTTGCTTGACAGACTCGACTGCAGTTACTGCTGGTTGGTGTAAACACTAGAGGTGTCAGCAGCAGCTGGTGGTGGCGAGGATTATGTCCTCGAAAGGAGTTGCAGAATCCACCTTCGGAGACTCATGCAGGATTGTCGCTTTTGTTGGCTTTGGTTTGGAGCTGATCCGTGCAGCAGAGCTCAGTTCTGTAATGCACACAAGAATAGGCAAATAGGTGGTGAATGATTTCTTCATCGATTCAGCGACACAGGTGCATCTTCTAGTCAGTTCAAATGGGGCACTACTACTGCGTGAAGCTGATAAACATGCACGCAGGACTGGAGTTTGTGTTTCTCGCTTGAGGATTTGGGGATTCAGTCCGGGTCTTGCGAGTATTGGGTTGCAAATTATTGGATAGGTTGTGTGTATGTGTGTTTTTTTGGGGGTGGTTCTGAAATTAATGTCTCATGCTTGAACGACCTCGTGGTATTATGTTTCCTAGCTAGTCCGCAATCAGCATGAAGCAGGTTCCGATACTTGCTTCAGTGTGCTGCATCATGGTGCTGTAGATCCGCAGCTTAGATTCCAATTCAACGATTGCTCTTCTTGTCTAGCACGGTTCAGAAGCATGAGATTGCGGGGGAGATGAGTCGATTAAATACTGAAGTAAAATACACGCAGCAGCAGCAGTGAATGTTCAGAGTCGAAAGCTCCGACGTAAGCTCTTTCACTAGAACCTGTAGGTGAAGAAATTGTGGGGAGAAGCTGGGGATCATGGGAGCTATACCGAAATCCGCTGCAGCAGCGGGGTTCAGTCACTAGTTAGAAGTTGGGGAGTTTTGTGACGGGATAGATACGACGTGATCAATCAACAGTTGCTCTTAGAGGTGAGCATTTTGAAGCTAGTCGATGGGGTTGGTTTCCACGAGCTTCAACCCAAGTGACGATGCTGTGGGAGCGAAGGCGATGTCGAATCCCGCGGGGTGTTCCGGTCACGATAGAGCGCCGCGATGGAAGAGAGAGGATTATGTGCGCGTCAAGCACGACAAGTTCTTCTCCGACTGGAAGGTACATTGAGAAGCTCTCTCTCTCTCTCTTTCTCTCTCTCTAGTGTCGTCTGATCCGTCACAAGAAGTTCTCGTACATCTCCCCTGTCGACGTTAGCAATCCTCATAAATTCCAATCCCAGTCGTAGCTGGAGATCATGTTATTGCTATTTTGAACATCAGCGCAATTTGCGCGTCCTTTCTATTCTTGGCTCAGCAATAATGTTGCCGCGTGACGTGTGCGCTAGCGGCATTATCCGCCAGCGAGGAATTCTACTCCTCAGCCGGAGAGAGAGAGAGTGGGGATCGACCTGTTTCAGGCTTGCTCAGGGAGAGATTTACAACTGGGCTTTCCAACTCTACTGACGCAAGCAAATGGGTGCTGCTGCAGGTCCTGGTGGGTCCGTCAGATTGGAGAGACCATGCAGCAGGGAAGGAAGGAGTGCAAAGGTACCGAGCGCAAAACCTTCCTGGCAGCCACTGTGGCCCCGGAGTATACGAGCTTGGAGTGACAGGACCAGCGTGGCTGCCAGTGCAACAGGATCAAGCAGGCTTGGGCAGCAACAAGCTCAGGTCCAAGGAAGTTGTGGCAGTGTTTGTTGGCCAGTCTGATAACGTCCGGCAACGCCTGCAGCGTTATGGCCAAGCTGGTGGCCATCTTGAAGGCGCCAAGTAATTATTCTTTTCTCTCAGGCTTGCCTGATCTGCAAACATTTAAAGTTTGGAAGCCGAGGACTGAGTCCCTTATTTGTCTATTGAATCTGGTGTTTGATGTACAGATCAACCAGGTTGTTTGTGGCTAACAAGAATGATGCAACCGTAACTAGCAGCAGCTGGAAGAATGAGCTACAAAATGGCGTTTCTGATCAGGAACCAGTTGCAAGGAGAAGCAGTAGATCTGTTGGAGAGCCCATGTCGCCTGAGCATTCTTCTGGAAGCAGATCCCCACGAGGCCCTCGCCTGTTTACTGAAGTGTTTGCCCTTGGGTGTTCTGTGGCTTTTCGCTGGGCAGCAGTAAGTGCTGCATGAGCATCATTTGTTCTCATGTGTTAAAGTTGGGTTAGGGTTTCCAATACTCAAACTACAACAACAGATCTGTGTTTGCAGTGTTGTCTTTGTGAGCACATACAGGATGTCACATGTGGTCTTGAAGAAGAACGTGGAGAGCTCTTGTTCTTTCATATTGTTGGCTTATGATGTCTTGTTGGTGTGCAGACGGATAGCAAAGCAGTAGCAGAGAAAGTGGAAGAAGAGTTGCTTGAGGCTTTTGACTATGCATGGAATAAGGCAGCAGATGGTACTCGCAGATCCCGAGATGTCTTAGCCAAAATTCTTATTGGAGTGTCATCCTCTTCAGAGACATCATCATGCATGGGTGATTCTTCCTTGCAGAAGAAGTGGCTCTGCTTTGGAGTTAAGAGAGTTGGCATTCAGGTTGCAGTTCGGAAGCCATCAAGAACAGTTCATGATGATGCACTATCTGCAGCAGCTAATTACAGCAGAAGAAAGACAAGACGTGATGGTTCCATGCTTTGGACTAGAGCACACCCTAATGCTCTTACTGTTGGGCTGGGTACTAAAGCTGCCAAAGTTTCAGAGTTCACAAAGCTGGAGATTCCTGCAGTGGTCAGATGTGGGTTTGTCCTTGACAATGGTGTTCCATGCAGTGCAATTCCCAGCAAAGGACGAAAGCAGTGCACCATGCACAAAGATACAAAACTTACTAGAAATCACAGAAGATCACAAGCCCAGGTAGCTAGCACAAGTCCAAGCCATTCATGTCATCCTAACTTGTCAAGCTCCAGATCTTCAACTACTGATTTCACAGGCCATGCTGCACACAGCAGCAGCTCTTCAAGGGCAGCAGCAGCAGCTAGAAGTAGCTCTTCCAAGTCTCATGGGACTCTAGCTTGCTGTTTACCATTTCTTGGGCATGACAACAAATCCAGCCAGAACTCAGCAGCTGCTGCATCAGCAGCTGGACAACAACCTCCAGAGGTTAAGCGGCGAGGCAGCCTCTCATTCAACACATGGCTCCGAACATCTGAGCTGAAAAGGTCTCAGTTGAGTGGTGCTGAATGGACCATGACTGAGCATGCTAACCAGTTGAAGCTGGCGAGTTCCAGGACTAGATCATCTCAAACATCAGTATCAGGAGGGAAGAGGAGCAGCTCTAAATGCTCATCATACTCTAGCAGCTTACCCACTTGCAAAGAATCTGAAACAACACGGGCCAAGTGGAGTTAAGCACTTGGCTAACCCTATTATCCAAAGGAGAATTCTGTGCAATATGGGATGGTTCTTGAGAATACCTTCCTGATTGCATTTGCATGGACACTGAACAGAATCACCATCATCACATGGCTGTGTCAAAGAGGGGGAATTTGGTGCAAAACTCTGTTCCTAGGGGAAGAACTCCAATGGCCATTCAACATGAAAGGTGGTTTGAGCAAACAAAGCATTGCATTTTTCATTGAATGTAACAGTTGCACTGCTCTTGTTTGCACAACTAGTATACTGACCCATGAGTTGGTCAGTCCTCTTGGGAAGAAGATTCAATTTATGTTTTATTTTCTGCAGCACAGCCTCATTCATGCAGAATGGAATTGGAGTAGAGGTAGCAGCAATAGTCCCTTAATGGTGTAGGTCTTTGCAGATAGGTGTGGATATCATTTGCTGAAATTAGCAAGATTTTGCAGACTGAAGTGAGCATGAGATGTAAAGTTATTTTGTCTTTGCTAGAGGCTTTTGAAGACAATTAGACTGGGTCTAAAGATGATCTTGTAAGTATTCTGATTTACTGACCCTCTATTAGAAAAGTTTGGGGTAGCAAGTGAAGATTTCTTTGTGGTTTGAAATGGTGTGAAAGGTTGAAGGGTGAAATGAGAGTTTGGATGGTAGGCTCCAACAAAAAAAAAAATGATAAGCTAAAATTGCAGCTCTTGCTTTTCTATGTGTGCTATTATTGTACCCTTTTGGATTTACTTGTTGAACTAGCATAGGCTATATGAGCATTGCAAAAAACAAGAATCTCACAAAACCAATGACAAAGCAAGTGCATTTCTCATGCTTGAATTTGAGTCCTGTAATGGAGGATTTTTCTTGCACCTTTTACTTGAATTATCACTGTGGTTCATATGTAGAATATCCCAATTGGCATACAGTGTGATCCTAACACATGAATGGTCCAGAAAGTTGCCTTGATGGTGGAAAACTTTCACCATAAAAGCTTTTACCCAGTCGACTTTCTTGACATCATAAATATGTCATGTACCCAAATAATCATGAAGATTCATGCCTAAGGATGGAATCCTCCTCTTGATCGTAGTCACAAGAGTTCTCTTCTTGAGCATGCCAGTAAAACAATCTACGAATACGAAGTTGGTCATTGATGTGCACTACACAATATAAATTATCTGGATCCAGAAGTAAACCAACATTTTTAAATCATATACAAGAATTCGTACCTTCTTCAATACACAATCCATCTTTTGGGCTTTACCCATCATAAAACATGAAGCAAACATTAGTAAGAATAAGAAGATCACAACATGTTGGAGGGGAAGTTTAATATGGCTAGTACTTAAGAGTGAAAGGGATCTTATGCTTGCTACAAGTAGGTGTAATGTCTCTTCCATTCTTAAGGACTAGGCATAAGATCCCTCCTCTTTTCTACAAGCTATATTCATAGATATAAGGGGGCCCTCTCAATACACTAGGAAAATTCTATAAATGGGTTTTACACACCCATAATGCATTTGGAGTTGGATTGTTATAGAAATCCTTCCCCAAAGCTGTGGAGCCTAAATTTGTGAAACTATGTAATACAAAAGTTTGATATGACCTTGATATAGTTTGTAAAGTTGTCTCAATAAGACTCTCAATAAAAGTTCAAGTTGCAAATTACACCACCACAACATTTCAAGGCTTTTGCTCTACTTTAGGAACCTTCAGCTAATGTACATAAGATTTTAGTCATGTATGTCCAATGACCTTGATATGTCATTGGATTTTGAAGCTCTCACACTTGCTTAAGGATTCATATCATGTTTAATATTTATTTCTTGTTAAGTTGCAGCATTAGTGCAAAAGAATTTAACATCTTCAGACAATATTAATCTAGGTGATTGAGTTATTGCAAAGCACAAACTTCACCATATATTCAACTTAAAGGCTCGCAAACACAAGTTAGGTAATAGCCTTTACCTACTTCAATTTTTTGTAAATTTCAAATCTAATCCCTAGTCTAGCCCCAAACTAGATTGTGATCTTAGGCTTCACCTATCCTTGGTTTGGAGGATATTCAAAGCTTCCTCCAACTAATTTATATTCTCCAACACCCAACCCACCTTCATTAGACATTGTATTATCTTTCAATGGATGAATGTGCCCAAGTATGCTCTTGCATGCCAAGCTACAAAACCAAAACCTTGATTTCAAGGAAAATTTTCTTCTAATGAAAATGTCATTTGAGCCTGTAGTTTAGGCTTAGTTATATTGTGACCATGATCACATGTGTCTTTGTTACTTTTACATAATGCACAAGTCTTTTTGTCAAAAGAAATTTCTAGAAATTTTATGATGTTAAAGGTTCAAGTGCAAAACACACTTAGCATGTCATGCTTCCAACAAGATACCCAATCAATTTGCAATTCAATTAAGTTTGGAATTATAGCTTATTTTGGTGCTTTGATACTTGAACTTTGTATTCAAAACCTTATTGTAGTCCAAAATCATCATCATCCATCTTCCAATAACAAGTATTAGATCCATGTTATTTATTGTTATATATTGAAACACAATATCCATTAATTAAATCATAATGAAAATGGCATATGTGCTTTTAGAGGTTTTCCATTTTCCCATACTTCATAAAATAGCACTACTTATGACTTGATTGCTACTTGTCTAATATTAAATAAACTTTGAAGTTGCATAAAATCGAAAGAGAAGGTGGGCAATAGCAATTGGTCATAAAAGAACTACTTCTAGAATTGTGAAACAAATTTTTCACGCATATCAAGGCCCTTAGGAATTTCTCCTATAGGCAACTCCCACTTGAAACTATGAAGAAATCTAGCTAACTTTGTTTGCACAATGATCAAACCTAAAAACAAAGTTGGGCATATACATTAATTAAAGCCAAGTGGTAATAGTTCGAAATTGGTCCCTTACACATCAACCACACTTTCAACAATTCTTTCAAGATTGAAATCCAAAGGATTCTCATAAGCACAAAAATCTTGATGAATAGCTCGTACACTCACCAAAATGTGTGATTCAACATGCACATGGTAAGCCCCAACTTCACAAGATTTTCAACTTTCATGTGGTAGTAAAAGAAGCAATGGAGGATGTAAATGACATGTTTCCTTCACGATAGTTGGAAGGTATTTCAATTAAGGAATGTCCTTTTCATCTACAACATGTTGATGGTCAATCACATCATCCAATTCATCTTCAACATTCTCCATAACTTTTAGATATTTCAAGAATTTTGTTAATGCTTAATCTATAGTTGTGAAAATTTTGTCAATGTTAACCATTAAGTTTTCTTGCACATATGGACATTTTTGCACAAAGTTGACCAAATTAACACATCCAATGACCTATTAAGTCAATCATGAAAAAATGAGTTCCTACACATGTGTTACATAATTTAATGCAAATTTACATCAACTTAAAAGCTTGTCACATCAATATATAAGTATTTAGAGGTTAGTGGTAAAAATGTATAAATATTGAAGTGAATACATATTTAAGAAACTAGCTTTAAACCTTTTGGAATAAATCCATCATTTTTTAAATAAAAGATGAGGTAGCTCACATTGAAAAGTACCTTCAACTTGTTGTCATTAAAAAAAAGACAAAAAGACATCAAAAAAGTCCTTGGAGTCATCTAGCCTCTTCTCATTCCAATGATCTTGAATAAAGTGCAAATTAGGCACTTCAAAAGCACTTGGTTCATGTGATGTTGTAAGTCTCAAAGATCAAATTGTTTCAAACATGGAATATAATCACTAATGTTGAAGCCAACAACTAAAGGCATTTCTTCGAAAATTATGTCCTTCAATTGTCCATATGCGTCACTTCAAAGTTTTGTGGTGGAATAAGTGTTTCTAAACAATAAGCATGTCACTAGAGTCATAGAGGCATGATACAACATTGTTTGCATGTTCATTGGTCTTCCCTCCTGTAACAAGCATGGATGACCATTATATGTACATGTTTTCCAATATTGATCTTGATTTTAGATCAATACATTTAGAATATGTGTTAAAGGTTGTTGATTTAATTGTTCCAAATGGGTTATTCTTAATGTTATTCTACAAATGTGCTCACCTTCATGCAACATTGAAAACTCATTAAGTGAAAAACTACTTTCAAATGTAAATTGACCAAATTACCTTACAATCCTATGAATTATTTGAATCAAGAAATATAATTCTTCATCTCGAACATTTTTGGAGCCCTCAATCCTTCTAGTAGTAAAAAGTGCCAACACATTCACCTTTTGTGCATGTCGCCAATAATCCTCATATGGTGCTCATGCAACACTATACCCATTGTAACTCAAAATTTGTGAAATCCCAAGTTTGCAATGAAATGAAAATCCCAAATCATGTATCTTCAAAACCTCTTTTGCCATTTTTGGTGATGAAACGACTATTGTGTGAATTGATCCCAACTTGAGTTCCATGATATCCCCATATGTCTTGGAGAAATTGTAAGAAACTTGATGATGGAGCTTGCCAAGAAGAGGAAGGTGTCCAAACATTGGCCAACTAAGGCATGGACTTGGTGTTTTTTTAATTCTTCATGAGTGTACCAACACATGATGATCTAATGCAAAGAAACCAACTTAACTATTGTAGCTAGAATTACCATAATAAGTCGGTCCCATTCCATTATAAGGTTGCACGTGGTGTGCATTTGTTCTCATTACTAAGTGTCATTGATTCGTTATGTCAAAGTTCTTTCCCTTCGTAATGGGCATGTGTGTGCTAAAAGCAAGTGAAAATTAATTTACAAGGAGTCAAGTGGCAAAAAACCATTACATGTTGTGAATGCATTCACAAATTGATTTGGCATTTCCTATGCAAAAAAATACATCAAAGGGCCCACTTGATATATGAACCAAAAACAAAAGCATATATCAATGTTAATTTAAGTCTAAAATTAACATCTATGCACAAGGGTTGAAAAATACATGTCAAGTAAGTGTGGTAAAGAAAGCCAATTGTGTGTACATGTTGATATGTATTTTTACACACATGTTTTACTAAATAATCTCTAGATGCAGTAAAAATTCATTGGAAAATAAATACAAGATTTGTAACTTTGGTAACCCCATGCAATGTCACATTATGATATAATGTGAAAACACACTCAAATGGACTTTAATGGATTTATTTTTTGCCACTTTTTGGTCCACCCAACCGTGCATTGATTGTTATGACTCAAGTGGGGACATTAATTTTTTGCTTAATTATATGTCATCTATTTTTTCTAAATCTAATCATGTTATTTACATTGTATATTGTTTTTAGTTTAGTATGTAAACAAGCTTCCCTTGTTATCATTTAGTGACCATATTGGGGAAGATTGCAAAACCTCCTTTCTAGTGCTCTCCAATCTTTCGTTATTTTGGTTTATTATTAAATCTTCATTTTTTTCCATTAAGATTTATTCCATATTTGTTGTAAATTCAGTTCTATGCTACTTGTTAGCCCTTTGTCTTATGAAACTCTTAATCAATGTTTTAGACTTCATGACATTTGTACAAAAACACTTTTCAATGCTCATTTCACTTTTGCTACTAAATAGCAAAACAACTTCATTGATTTAACATTGTTCTTCAACTATTTATAGGTGGTAGTTAGTTAAGCATTCAAATCTCTCAAATGTAGTAGGTTTATTTGGAATGTCTCTAGTTGTTTTTTTTGGTAGTTGGTCCTCTTTTCATGCAAAGTTTTTTGAATTTTTTTTCCCTTGCCAACTTTTTACCAATCAATCTCCCTACTTGCATAAATTTTTGCGTTTCTATCCTTTGACATTCCATTTCTACCCAACTTTATTTGTTTAACTCCCAATAAACATATAAAAGGGGTTTTTTCGTACTACCACACTTCTCAATTCACAAGTTCAATGAAATATATATATAATCAATTTGATTATTGGAGTCATGGTGAGTGTGAAATTATTCACAAAACACAAGTCTATTGAAACTTATATTTCTTGTGGCAATTTTGGAACAAACATTCTCACAATTACTTCAATCTTTTTTTGCTATGATATTTTACCTTTTGTTGACACAATGTATTCAAAAATCATATGGGAATAGAAAAAAATAGACACACATTTTTCTAGGTTGAAATTAATGCCTACATGTTCCTAGAACATTTTTTGACAAAATATTTTACAACTTCTAAAATTGGGTTTGTAAATCACTATAAAATGTGAAGCCATCTAAGAATATAATTTGTAAATTTTCAATTGTCCAAGAATTCTACCCAAGCTTAAAGGAACATCTTTGTTGTCATCTTGGAATAATAATCAATCATGTGACCCAACACCTACAAGTTCACCCATCTATCTTGTATGGTGCATTAATGGGTGTTCATAGTTCATTCTTGCCATAACCAACTAATTTGATGTCTATTACAAATAGGGTTCCTACTTCATGGAGTTTAAAGGTCCCACCAATTTCAATAGTATTTTCAGGGATTTGATGTTGTCGCAATAATTTTTGCCTACGATATCCATCACCACTAAGCCCTTCAAACATTAATGTGTTATCCCTGATCATGTAAGTAAATCAATTTATGAATATTAAATTTATTTTTGATGTCCACCATATATATAATACAAATAATTTTGGTTCTAAGTACACAATTCACTTTTGAAAAATCATATGGAAAAATAAACACCTTATGTAATGCACAATCCACATGGTTGTAATTTGGGTCACTATATTACTTTGACATTCCACACACAACTTTTAAAAGGAAAAAATCCCCTAAACAATCAACAAAGATCTTGTGTATGGTAAAATCCTCAATTGGAAGCATTCCCAAGATAAGTGCACCCCAAGATAAAGCAATATTTTGCTCAAATGTCCAATGTTATAATTTGGGAATGTTTCACACTCATGGGCTTGACCCATTGAAAAACATGAACAAAACATTATCATTGAACTTAAACATGTAATTTGTGACGCACAATAGGGGAAGGTTGTTTTGTTCTTAAAGGTCAAATATATCTTCCACCTACTTTAACATAAGCATGAGATTGCTTCCACTTTGACAAAGTGAACATAAGTAGGTGTAAAATCCCTCATCCTCTTTAAGAGTAGGCATAAGATCCCCCTTCTTTTCTACAAGGATTATTCATGGATATAAGATGCCTTCTTGGAATACATTAATAAACTTTTGCTTTGTGCACCCATAATGCATTTTGAGTTCAATTATTACTTAAATCCTTCCCCAAAGTTGTGGAGTCTAAATTTCTAAATTTGTAAGATGGAAGGTCCATAGGACTTTGGTACATTTCATAGAGTTGTCCATTCTATTATCCCATTTAACCCATTTAAGAGAAAGTTGCAATCTAGATTGAGATAACTTTATTTCAAGGATTTTGTTAGGCTTCAAGAACCTTTGACTATAGATGTACGTATATAGTTCTAGTCGTGCATTCAATTGACCAAATATATGTGATTAGATTTTGAAGTTTCATATTTGCTTGAAGATTTATTATCTTTTATAATATTGATTATTTGTTAAGTTGCAAGATCAAGGGTAACGCCAACACAAGGATTTCATTGGACATTGCATCATCTTTCTATGGATGGAAGCTCCCAAGTATGCTCTTGCATGCCAAGTCACACAATAAAAACCTCTACTTTGAAGTAAAAATCTTCCAATGGAAATGTCATGTGAGTCCACAGCTTGGGCTAATTAGGTTTGTGCAAAACACATTTCTCATTTTTTCAAATGCATGGTTCCAACTAGATAACTAATGAAGTTATGAAAATAAGATTTGGGATTATAGTTTGCATCATTGTTTCAATATTTTTGGTTTATTCCATAATTTATTCCAATCAAAAATCATTGTTATCATCATACATTTTTCGATAACAAGGATTCAACATATAATTTTATATTTTATATTGAAAAGTTTATAATATTTGTTAATTACATCATGATGTATATGGCATCAATGATTCTAACAATTTTTCCATCCTCCCATACTTCATCAAATGGAAATATTCATGATTTAATTGCTACTTATTCTACATTAAATATGTTGTGAAGTTACATACAAGTGAAAAGGAAGTCGAGCATTAGGAATTGCTTGTAAAGGAATTGCTTTTAGAGCTATAAAGAGAGATTTTTCACCCATGTCAAATTCTTCAGCATTTCCTTCTTTAGGCAACTTCCACATGAAGCTATGAAGAAGCCTAGCTAAATATGTTTGCATCGTAATTAAACCTAAAGATAAAGTTGGGCATATACGTCGACCTGAGCCAAATGGCAATAGTTGGAAATCATTTCCCTTCACATCAATCACACTTCCAACAAATCTTTTAGGATTGAAATCCACAGGATTTTCGTAAGCACATGGATCTCGATGAATAGCCCATACATTCACCAAAATCATTGATTTGGCACTCACATGGTAACCCCCCACTTCACAAAATTCTAAATTTTCATGTGGTATTAGTGTGGGCACTGGAGGATGTAAGCGAAATGTTTCCTTCACGATATCTTGAAGGTATTTCAATCGAGGAACATCCTTTTCATCTACAATGCGTTGATGACCAACCACATTGTCCAATTCATCTTGAACTTTTTTCATAACTTCTGGATGCTTCAAGAGTTCTACAAATGCCCATTCTATGGTGGTGGTAAATGTGTTAGCACCTGTCATCAAGCCTTCCTACACATACAAGGGGCATTTATGCATTAAGTCAAAACCACATTAGTACCTTCTATGGGTTGTTGATTGAATCAAGGAAAATTAAATTCTTACACAAATATTGCAGTTTATGTTATATAAATGCATTAATTTGAAAGCTTCTCACATTGATATATAGAAGTCAATGGTAAAAATATAAGAATATTGAATTGATCACAAATATGCAAAAACTAACTTTAAACCTTTCAAATCAAATTGACCAACACATTTAATAAAAGATGGGGGGTCACTCACATTGAGAATTGCCTTCAACTTGTTGTCATTAAACGTTTCATTGGAATTATTATTTGTTTCAGAAAGAGAAAGCAAGATATCAAAAAAATCCTTGGAATTGTCTAGCCTCTTTTCATTTCGATGATCTCCAATGAATTTGTCAAAAAACTTATCCACTTTCAAAAATACTTGGTTCATGTGATGTTGTAAGCCTTGAAGATCAAATGGTTTCAAACATGGAATATAATCACTAATGTTGAAACTAGCAATTAAAGATGTTTGTTCAATAATGATGTCCTTGAATTCTTCACATTCTTCATTTGAAAGTTTTGTGGTGAAATATGTGTTTCTAAACAACAAGCGTGTCATTAAAATCAAACCAGCACGATGCAACATTTTTTGCATGTTCACTTGTTTTTTCCCCCACAACAAGCATGCATGACCATTATATATACATGTCTTAATTTGGTTTTGATTTTAAACCAATATATTTTTATTTTCTTTGTGTTAAAGGTTTTGGTTTAATTGTTGCAAATGTGTTGTCCTTAATGTTAATGTACAAATGTGCACAACCTTCATGCATCATTGGAAAATTATGAAATGAACAACCACTTTCAAATGTAAATCAATCAAATTACCTTACAATCTTCAAAAATTCTTTGAATCAAGAAAGATAATTCTTCATCTCGAACATTTTTGGAGTCATCAATCCTTCTAGCAGTAAAAAGTGCTAATATTTTCACCTTTCGTGCATGTCGCCAATAGTCCCCATATGGTGCCCATGCAAGACTATGTCCATTATAACTTGAAATTTGTGAATTGGTGAGTTTGAGATGAGATGCAAATACCAAATCATGTATCTTCAAAACCTCTTTTGCCATTTTTGGTGATGAAATGACTATTGTGCGAATTGATCCCAACTTGAGTTCCATGATATCCCCATATGTCTTGGACATAGTGTAAAATACTTGGTGAGGAATTTTACCAACCAAAAGAGGAAGGTGACCAACTATTGGCCAACTTGGGAATGGACTTGGTGCTCTTTTCAATTCTTTGTGAGTATACCAACACATGATGACATAGTGAAAAGGAACCAACGAAACTATTGTAGCTAGAATTACCAAAATAAATTGGTCCCATTCCACTACAAAGTTGTTCATGTTGGGCATTTTTTCTCACTATTTAGTGTTGTTGATTTGTTATGTTGTTGTTCTCTCCTTTTGTAGTGGGCATGTGTGTGCAATACTCACAAAACATGCATAACCTTTTTGTTAGTGTTGCAAAATATATATATTTCAATGTTCACAAATAAATAAATATAAGAAAGTGATGTGGGTACTAAAGATAGGGGATGCATTTAACTTTTGAAATAAAACAGCTAACTTATCTTTGTTTAAATTGTAGATAAGAAGGAATCAACCAAGTTTTGAGTTTTACATGCAACAAAAAGTAAGCATATCTTTTTTTTATGAGCTAAAAGCAAGTGAAATTCACTTGCAAGGACCAAAGTGCAAAAGAAAGCATTACATGTTGTGAATGCATCCAAAAATGGATTTGGCATTTTAGTGCCCATGCAAAAAGCATGCATATGGGTACACTTTGTATGTGGAATCAAGAATAGAAGCTTACATCAATGGTGAGAAGTCTAAAATTGACATCTATGCACTAGGGTTGAAAAGTACATGGTTATGTAAATGTGGTAAAGTAGGCCAATATGAACTTGTATTTTATATTAATATTTAGGAGAGTGTATATTAATGTTTTTGAGGTTGTCATTGTGAAGGTTCAAGAAAATAGTAAACTTTGTTAGTTTGCAAAAGATTAATATCATGTTCAAAGTAAAGTATGTGGGATAGAAGAATGACTTTGTTATAACTACCCCTAGACATGTTGTTTGGAGATCTAGTAACAACAATGATCCAACATGTTTCTAGTGCATGTGTATATTATGTGTTTGTGTGTGTGTGTACCATTGCTAGATTAATGCAAAAAAAAGAAAAGGTTTTTTGGGTTAGGATTCAAGACTAGAGTTAAGGGGGGGTTGATAATTTTTCATTTTTCAAAATTTCATCTATTTTGTCTAAATCCAATTATGTCACTTACATGGTATAATGTTTTAATTATAAATTATTTATTTGAGTATGTAATTAGGCCTCCTTCATGTCCTACTGCAACAAGCATGCATGACCATTATATATGCAATTTTTCAATATTGATTTTGATTCTATAACAATACAATTGGATTTTCTTTTGCTATAGGTCATTGATTTAATTGTTCCAAATGTCTTATCCTTAAGACTATTATAGAAAGATGCAAACCTTCATGCTTCATCATAAACTTAATAAGTAAACAAAGTCACTTTGAAATATAAATCAACTAAACTAGTTACCTTACAATCTTCAAAATTTCTAACAAGAAAGATAATTCTAATTCATCTCAAACATTTTTTAATCCCTCAATTCTTCTAGTGATTAAAAACATTAACACATTCACCTTTGGCCATGTCACCAATAATTTCCCGTATGGTGCCCATTCAAGACATTTTCCAATGTAACTTGAACATTATGAGTAAAGGACCTTGGAATAAACTACAAATGCCAAATCATGTATATTTAAAACCATTTTTGCCATTTTTGGTGATGAAATGACTATTGTGTGGATTGATCCCAATTTCAATTCCATGATGTCCCCATTTGTCTTGGACAAAGTGTAAAACCCCTAGCAAGGGATTTTACCAACCAAAAGAGGATGGTGTTTAAATATTGACCAACTACATACATTAGAAGAAATCTTGTATTATGTAACCATTCAATTTGTGATTATATGGAATTAATCGTCACTAAAGACTATGTTTTGTCATTTTGACAATTAGTCACCATCCTTTCAATCTATTGTAATTATTGTGACTATGGTGCAACTAATTTGTGACTATTAAATTTTCCATCCTTCCACATTAACAAATTTTTTGGGGTTTTCATCCAAAAAAGGTTTATATATTGAATTAGTTACAAAAATAATCGCAACTTAGTTACTTCTATATGATGTACTTATACTTTTGATGTACATTGTGATGTTTTGAAATATATTTAAACATATTTATAGACTATGTTGCATTTAAGGAATGCCAAGTACACATTTTCCATATATTGTGGGTGGGTTAAATAGGTTAAGAAGTAAAAAAGTAGACACATAGATGAATAGGTAGCTAAATAAGTAATTAAACTAGGTTAATTATTCAATAAGCAAGTTAAGTACATAAGAAAATAATATTGTTAACTATTGATTAATATTATATTCAATATGTAATAGTTACTATTGATTACAAAATCAATTAATAAGTTTAATAATAAATTTAATTAATAATTAGTTGAAAATTAATCGTTAATAATAGTATTTAATCTTTCAAAATAATTATTTAGTTAATTATTTAATTATATAATCATTAAAATAATAAGTCATCAATAAATAAATAAACATTTATTTATTTCATAATTAATTATTTTTTATTGATTTATTTTATTTTAGTTAAGGATTAACTACGGTTTAACCAAATTTTATTATTGTTTAAATAAGGTTTAGCCAAATTTTAGTTAGGGTTTATCCAAGTTTTAATTTAATCAAGGTTTAAACAAGGTTTCACCAAATTTTTATTTCACAAAAATTTAACAAAGTTTGAATGAAGTTTTAGCCAAGCTTTAACCAATGTTTTGCCAATGTTTATCCACGATTTAGCCGAATTTTAACCAAAATTTTAATTTAGCCAAAGTCTAGCTTAGGTTTAGGCATACGTGCCATATTGTGGGCCTTATATAAGTGTGACACATGATACTTTAACTAATAGGTTATGTTAATTAATACATGGTAAATTAGGTTAATAGGTAGTAGGTTAGGTGGGCATGTAAGCATTTAAGTAGATAGGTAAATATGTAGGTAGGTAGGAAGTTTTTTTAGGAGGATCTTATTTTAATTTGGGATTAAAAAGTTTATTTTACACATCTAATTATATAGTTTACAACATTGGATATATATGTATCTATAGGATAATTTTTAATCACAAATTAATTTACAACTAGGTTGCAATTATAAAATTTATCCATTTTTAAAATTTTCAATTTCAAATTTGTAAACTATAGAAATAGATGCATATGAAACATTGAAAACACACAAACACCATTTTTTAAAAAATGTCATTTGGGATGAACCAATAAAAAGGATTGACTTTAAAAGTTAAACATAAAATTAAATTAAAAAATCTACTTACCTACCTACCTATTTACCTATTTACATAAATTGATTTTTGATTTTTAAAAATGTCATGTCACATCTTTTGATTGCACCAAGTGGCAATATGTGATTGGATTATATTTTAATAGAAAAAAAAGATTATTAATTGCAAATTGCATACGAATGACTACCACATAAAATCATATATGTTGATTACATATATCATTCACAAGTAAATTGTTAATGTTATGTTTATATCACATTTGCAATTACTTGTCGAGTGCCACTAAACTTATGTAGGAATCATTTCCAACTAGATTTTAGTCACAAATTAAAATTGTAAATATGAGTTTTACTATTAGTGAATTGAATCAAGTGAGCAAAATATTAAATTACTTCAAATGTTACTTGTGATGTGCTTGTTGAGATGCGTAGATTTTTTATTTGTACAAATGTGTTCCATTTTGGCTAGATTTGTTTTTTTGGTGAATGTCAACAACAATTCTAATATTTCCATCCCCTTTTTACATGTTGCATAAAAATTGCACTCTTGTAAAGTTGTTCCAAAATATTGCAAACAAAGGACTCTTAAGACACACAAAAATGCAAGTAAGTTGAAAGCAACTTTTAGGGATTAAACAAATTAGCTTATTAATAGATTTGAATTTAAACCTGCATTCTAGAGCGAAAGATGAAAAAAGAATGAAAAAATTGACATGTTCATTGCACAAAAAAGATGTTAGAAAATATATTATTGAATTGATCATCAATTTTTATTGTTTTGCAATGTGAACTTGACAATTCAAAATTACTCAAAAAGGTAGAGGCCACATTACCTCCATTGTTTTAAGAGAGAATAATTGTGACCTTCATTGCTTGAACAAGTAGTTGCCACTAATTTAACATGTTTTATGAGTGAGTGGCTAGAAGGGTGCCAAAGAAATATGATCTAAGATTGATTTCAGAGGTTTGTAAGGAGGTACATGAACATGGCCATTACTTTCACAAGAAGTAAGGGTGCTTGGGTGTTTCCCTACACATAATTATCAACCCAACTTCTAGGCTTAAAAAAAAAGACTAAAAATTACAAATGTTTAGTGGATTTTTTTTAATCACACAATTACGTGATTTTATCATAAACACACAATTTTTAGCAACAAAGGGGATATGGAAGTGAAGTGTCATGTGAACAAATTCTAGTAGGTTATAACTTCCCACATCTTAGCCATGTCAACTTTTGTCACCAAGTATTTGGACATAATGAAAGTAATTGGCAAATTCCATATGTGAAGAAGGACCCACTCATGAAGGAATAAATGACACCCCCACTTTGCCTTTTGTTTCTCCTTGATCTCCTCCATCAATTTTGTGAGGTTGGCTCTTTCCTTCTAGAAGGTGAAGGAAATATAATATAAACAACAAGAGATGAAGACAAATTTCTTGAATAAGTTGAGTTTTGATTCATTTTTGTTCTTCATGTTTTCTTCCCCCAACCCCAAAAACATAACTCGTTGAAATCCTTGTACAATAGATTACATGACAACCCTTGGGTTCCCCTTCCCCTTCTTTGAAACATCTACCCAAGCTGAAAGGACTCTTTCTCGTCCCCAATGTGACCAAGCACTCACTAGTGCACCATCCATTGGAAATCCATTATAACTCAAATTTGATGAATCACAAGTGGGGTACCAAGGTGAATTTCACCTTGGTAACCCGTTCTATGAACCAGCTAGGGTGAATTGACCCCCCACATTGGGATCATGGTAAAAACCCCAAAACCCATTTAAATGGCCATATTAGGCTCCAAAAATTATAGATTTGGATTCAAGGACCTTGATTTAGTCCAAGGAACTGATATTTATAAATATTTAGAATATTTTTATAAGCAATTTAAATGGGCTTTGAGATTTTTACCATGATCCCAATGTAGGGGTCAATCCCAAGAATGGGTATAAAACTCTTTATAAAAACTATTGGGTTATAAGTTTTAATCTACGCACATGAGGCAAATGAGAATGTAGATCAATGCCCTACCCTTCGAACGCAATTTATACCTCATGGATGATATGGTAGGCTTCATGCTCTATATTGGATTTGGTTTGGATTTTGAAATAAACTAACAATCTAGTAATTTCCTTTTGTAAAATGCTTCAAAGTCAAAACTGTGTAAAATTTAAAGCTATTCAAATGGTTTCCAAAATCAAAATAGTATGAGTTTGATAATATGTTGAACATTTTACTACAACCATTGGTTCAAAGCAAGATTTATTCAACAAAAAGCAAAAGATCTAGTGAATGAAAGGTATGTGTGAAAATTTGTTATGTGACAAACATCACAAGATTTCATTCAAAATAATTGTTTTTCAATTGGAAAAATGCAAACTAGATTAGTAGGATTAGGAAGTAAGACATGCATTAAGAGATTTGACATCCAAATGCATCTTTGGGGGAGGGGCAAATATTTTGAACTTTTGTTTTTCCCAATGTGTTCCCATCAAGTTCCAGTGGGTTCCCAACCAATGATTTTTTTTTCAATTTCTGGATGGTGCAACATTGGCTAGCATCCCACAAGGGACTTAATATAAATTGTGTTAGATTTTTAGAACCTATGTAAATTGTCAAAAAACTAGTTGAAAAAATGTTGCCAATTTGAAATCAAAATCCAAATGTGGCCCAAAAAAAAAAAAATCAAGTTTGAGGTGGAATTTTTGTGATAATTTTTAGAAAAAACAAGAAGATAGTAACAAAATATTCCCTTTTATTTTTATTTTTTTTCATTTTGGCGATATTTCACACCCAAAATGTTGTTTGCAACATGTTTTGCAAGTTTCCAATATGTTCCCTAGCATGTTCCAAATAACACCTCATTTTCTCCCATATATTTAGCATATTCAACTTTTGCATCTATCACAAATGGTGTCCATCCAAAACTTTGCCCACTGTAATTGAAGAATTGTGTAATAAAATGCAACCAAATCATGTGTTTTGCTAACTTGTGATGAAATGACCACTATCCAAATTGAGCCCAACACAACCTCCATATAAAATTTTGGGGGTTCCCATGACTAATTAATATGAATTGCGCTACATTGTTTTTGGTGTGTATTTGTTCATAAGTGGAAATTAACAAACATGGTGGGTTTAATCTTATAACTTGATTTTGTGTAAAACCATCCTTAATATAATCATGTATAGAATACAACTAATGTGTTGTTGGTGTGTCAATGTGTGAATCATCCAAGGATTCCATAGATGGTGGGTTATCCATAAAGTTGTCTGCCAATTTGGTTTTTGATGTCCATATCTTTTAAAAGTCAAAAAAATTGTGATATCATTTAGTCACACATATTGCACGATCATCAAAGTTGCATGAACTTTAAAATTGACCATATAACTTGTTGAATGTGCATGATTTAAAATTCCTTTAACTTTTATGGAATCATTTTTGCATGATGTAAAACACACAAACAATTCAAAATGGTATGGTCATTTGCCACAAATCTCATGGCATGAGTTTAAAAGTATATTATCAAATTTTATTAAGTCATCTAATTTTCTCACAAACAAACTTGTTCTCCCACTTGTCTATATGCCAACTTGTTTTCAATAAATGGATAAGTCCTATTCGACTCTTTGAGCTTGTCGTTAAAGTTTGAAAATATTTTGATCTTGTCCAAAAATCAATAAGGAAGATTATACATCCCACTTCATGTGGTTATAATGTTTGGATCCATGCCAAAACCTTTTTACATAATCAATTTGCATGCAAATACACTTCTTTGTGTGTATGCAATGTAGCCCATAGCCATAACTCACCATGCTAATGATTTAAAATATTTAGCCTTGGTTCTAAGTAATTGGGTGGAGTTGATTAATGAACATTGTTGCCCAATATACTTCAAGATGGGCAAACCCTTTAATTGTTTTAAGTTTTTCGCAATTATATGTTATTGACCACTTTACAATGACATTTGCAATTTATTGAACTTCCCCAATCTACACACATTTTAATAAAAGTACAAATTGGCTGAAAAATACAATTGACATTGACCACTTTATTCATATACATGTGAAATGCATGAACCATGTCTTGACTATTGCTAGTGATGTAAAGAGTGCTTTCTTTTGCAAGGATTCAAGTACCACAAAGTGATCATGCCTTATGAATGTCTTGCCAAAGATAGACAAGTCAATGACAAAATAGTTCAACATTTTTTGCATGATGTGCATATTATATCCTTGTTGGAAGAATACATGATTATGTAGAAAGTAGTAAATAAATGGATCACCAACACCATGTAAATGAAGTTGGAGGATTCAAATGGGACAATGATTTGAGTTAAATTCAATTGAGAAAATTTTATTTTGGTTAAACTATACATGTTGGGTTCAGGAATAACTTTCAAACTTTATATGTTTATTTTAGGGTTCTATGATTTTTCAAAGTTTTAAATCTTGAGATTTTTGAAGTAATGCATGTTTCCTCACAATCCATAATCAAACAATTATCTTCAACAAATAGCATTCGACACATGAATACCTTTGGGCATGTTCATTAGGGGAATAATGGCTCAAGTCACAAGTTTGGAAAAACATTTTTGTTCAAGTTTGGCCATTTAACATTACTATTTAGGCATCAATTCTAAGCATAGGTTAAGGCCTCTGACATGAAATTTTATCCACATTACTTTGTGCGAAAGACTAAAAAAAGTTGCATCTATGTACATTTGTTAGATTAGTTCCATATATGAATATTATGTGTGAGCCCTATGGGTCTTAAATTTTCACTATAGATGAAAAGTGGTTAATGTACTAATGAAAATGATTGGTTAATTTGTCAAAGGAACATCACATCAATAATCTCTACAAGTAGTTAATCACGTCAATTTGTGGCATTAGTTTCCATACAAATAGAAGTAAATTAAACATTTGTTCCAAGAAAAAATGCAAGGAACATCATACTTGATTGTTTCATATTAATGATATAGCCTTGCAAATATATTGAAAGCATGGGTTGCCATTCCAATTACCAAAACCAACCATATATGAAAGAAAAATCATGCAACTTCATAAATCCACATAGCATGGTTTCCCTACAATGAACAAGTGAATGTATAAATACATTACATTGACTTTTAGTAAGTCCACATAATTGGCACAAATATTTTTCTAAACATAAGTGCATTCACAAAATAATGACTCAAGGGTGCACCCCAAGTAAGAACATAGGTGACTACTTGTTTTAAATATTCCTAGGTTATGCAATGAGATTATTTCATTTGCAAGTTGCAAAAAAATAAAAATTAATCATTTTAACCCAGAAATATGTTGCATTATACTACTATGTACATATATATTTTAAAAAATTCTCGTCATTTTCAAGTCCTTTTAAGTCCATGCAATAATCCATTTAAGCAATAAAAGCATTGAGCACATTTTTTTTGGTAGATTCATCCCAAATTATTCCACATGTTTCCATAATATATTAAACACATTATAATTCAAATAGATTAAACAAGTTTACAATATTACTATTACTTTTTACATTAAAACATGAAAAATCAAGCAATAATTACACTTGTTACGACTCATTTAGTTGTGAGTGTACCCAAATGTTGTAATCCTTATCCATGGTTTGAAAGAGTATTAGAACCATTATGTCTTTGTTTATGTCTTAGAAAACTTGTTTTACATTTCCTTTTGTAATAGAATTAAATTCAATGATGATATGTTTCTTATTAAAAAAATCATTTAAACTTTTTTATATGCGTATATTAATCCATACTACCACTAGTTTAGGGGCAACAATAGCAAGTTATAGAACAAATTGTGCATAAAAAATGCAAAAAATATGACTCATCAAACAAATAAGGTTTATTATTTAGTGAATTTATAGTAAGTAAGGCTTGGCTATTAGGTTTTTCAAGGTGGAGGAGGTGAAAACTGCAAAGTTTGCTTAATAATTGCAAATTTCTTGACACATATTATCATTTCCGAAAGGCTATCAATATATGCCTACATGTTGACAACATTATCTTTAACAAAATGATTTTGAAATATGACTCAGTGAGTTTAATCAAGTCTCAAGAAACAACACATCTAAATAAAGTCTTTGATGACTAACAAAAAAGTTTCCCATCACATTTGTATAATTTGATAAATATGCTCACTTTATGCTCACGCACTTATGTCTCACACCTAATATCTTGGACCCATTCAATGCTTCAATAGTCATGTTTTTATCAAGGTGAACCACATTCTAAGTATTTAGAGTATGGTGTTGCATGTTTTGTACATAGTGTATACACACACCCATCTCAAACAAGGAGAACCTTGTGGTAATAGGTCAATAGATCATAGTTGTGAAAAAAATGCACATCATGCACGACATTGATGTTGTTAAATTGGACCAAATCATCACAATACCTATGGAATTAATGATGGTTGTAACTATAGTAGCTATCTTAATTTATTTTCTTTATGTCAAGTGTTGGTCCAATTGGGCTTGCACAAAGTTGAAGAGAGCACCACGGCCATTTCCCACTTGGCCAATCTTTGGACACCTTCCTCTTTTGGGTACACTTCCCCACCATTCTTTTTATAATTTGTCAAAGACTTATGGGGACATCATGGAACTCAAGTTGGGATCAATTCGCACATTGGTAATTTCATCACCAAAGATGGCCAAAGAAGTTTTGAAAACACATGATTTGGCATTTGCATCTCGCCCCAAATCTATCATATCACAACTTTCAAGTTATGGTGGACATAGTGTTGGATGGGCACCATATGGGGACCATTGGCGACACATGCGAAAAGTGAGTGTACTAGAGCTTTTTACTACTAAAAGTCTCAAGGCTTCCAAAAATATTCGACACAAAGAATTATCTTTGTTGGTGCAAAGAATTTTCCAAGATTGTAAGGTAATTTGCTCAATTTATGTTTCAATGTGGTTATTTTCTCATTAAAAGGTTACAATCTAGATGAACAATTGCATCTTTTTAAATAAAATCACTTGAGCAACACATTGTAACATAATTTGAAGCAACAACCTTTCACCAAAAAAACATGCTATTGTTTTGGAATTGATGAAATTAACATTTGACAACTTGTAAATATAATGGTGCGTGCAGGAAGGAAAACCAATGGACATGCAAACAACATTGTGTAATGCCTCTATGAATCTAATGACACATTTGTTATTTGGAAAAAGTTTTCTCACCACAAAATCTTCAAATGATGAATGTGCACAATTCAAGGACCTCATTGTGAAAGAAGTGGCTCTAGCTGGTGCTTTCAACATTAGTGACTTTGTTCCATTCTTAAAGCCATTTGATATCCAAGGCCTTCAACATCAAATGAACCATACACGTTTGAAAGTGGATAACTTTCTTAACAAAGTAATTCAAGATCATTTAAACGAGAAGAAACCAAACGAGTCCAAGGACTTCCTTGATGTTTTGCTCTCTCTTCCTGGAAAAAATGGTTTTAGCCATAGGTTGGAGGACAACATAGTCAAGGCAATTATCAATGTAAGTTATTCCATCTTTTCACAATTTGTTAAAGTTGAAGGTGAAACTTAATTTTTGGACATCTTAAATGAATTCAACATCTTACATGTATAGTGGACTAGCAAATATGGATTACTTTTTATGGATTATACATATCAATGTGAAACTTTCAAATTGGTGTGTTTTTAAAAACATGTATGCACATTTATCCAGAAAAGAATTATTTTGTTCAATCAAAGTTAATAACCCTTTAATGTGGTTACCATGGTCAACATTGTGTTTGAATGTTCCCAATGTGTAGGAAAGTCTAATGGCAGGCACTGATGCATCTGCCACCACTATAGAATGGGCATTGGTGGAGCTATTGAAACATCCAAAAGTTATGAGAAAAGCTCAAGATGAATTAGATGGTGTGGTTGGTGATGGACGATTTGTAAATGAAGATGACATTCCTCAATTGAAATACCTTCAAGCTATTGTGAAGGAGACATTTCGCCTACATCCTCCGGCTCCATTGTTGGTGCCACATGAAAGCACGGAATCTTGTGAAATCAATGGTTACCATGTGCCTGCCAAAACACGCATTTTTGTGAACATATGGGCTATTCATCGAAGTTTATGTGCCTATGAGAATCCTTTGGATTTCAACCCTGAAAGATTTGTTGGAAGTGAGATTGATTTAAAAGGATCTGATTTCCAACTGCTACCATTTGGTTCTGGGCGACGGATGTGCCCGGCTTTGTCATTAGGTTTGATCACTGTGCAAATGGAGTTAGCTATGCTTCTTCATAGCTTCATGTGGAAGTTACCAATAGGAGAAAACCCAGAGGATATTGATATGGGTGAAGTATTTGGCATTTCTACACCAAAAGCAATTCCTTTGAAAGCAATCGCCACTGCTCGACTTCCTTTGGATTTGTATGTAATTCCATAACTTCTTTGATGTATTAATTATGACACTCAAATGATGAGTAATTTCTCATTTATGTGGGAGTATATGGGAAAACAAACAAATGTTTCAATGCATTGATGTCATTTTCATTATGATTGTTATCAATGGAAGTTGCATTTTAGTACATAAGTATGAAAACATGTCTTTCATTTTTATTTAAAAATGGATATTCTTAAAATATTTACATTTGATAACAATGATGAAAAATTGGATCATATAAATTATTTACATATATTTTCACTTGACATTGAATCATGTGTGAAAATATGCACTTGCCATTTCATCACATGTAAGCATGTGCACTTGCTTTGAAGGTATCTCAAATGTTATGATTATACACTAAACATTCCCAAAACATTGTGGTGTATTCTTTCATTTGTGGGAATGCATTATGGAGACCTTCACAATGTTAATAAACAATCTATTACATTTCCACCTCCTTCACCTTAAACTATGATAGCCTATTTGTGGGCCTTGCTTTAGCATTAGACATTGAAAAACGTATAAATCTTGGAACCCTTCTCTAACAGATGCCAATTCATTCCTTGCTTAAAAATGCAAAGGGTCATTCAAAATGCCAATATCGACAAAATGTTGGATGAAATTGTTGGAATAGTTTGTTAAAAGGTTATAGATTGTAATTATTTTAGAAGACTTGGTAAGAAAACTTGTCCAAGGTACAATAAAAAACATACCCGCTTTCCAAAATCCCTTGCCAAAACCACTACCATTATTGATAGCACATATATATTGATGGACATCACAAACAACTTTTTTTGGTATCTACCAAAGTCTTTGTATGATGATAATGTTCACATTCCTAACCAACAATAGAAGCTGATTTTCTAATTTGTATATTCCTAGTTGAACATCCATGCCCCGATAATAATATATTTAGTTGCATGTATTTCATTGTGTGTGTGGATGAAAATTGATCCATATCCATTTTTTGTATGGATGAAAAATGATGTGCATTTAGTTGCTAATCAAATTATGAATGTATAAAACATTAACTGGTTTGAGGCCACCAATTACTATAAGTGGCCTTGGTGTTCTAACATCTATTGATTTTTTTTGTAATGAATAGCCTTCCACCAATTACCGAGATGGTCCAAAATTGTGGTCGATAAATTCCTTATTAACTTCAGTAAGATGTTATAATAATTCGTTTAAGATGTTAAAATGGAACTTGTAAGTTTACAACTTGGTCCATCCCCATTTCTAACATGGATTCATTCTTTATAGTTCATTGAACTATACATATCCCAAGATACCAATTATGACTATGCAAAATAGTTAGACTATACCATAAGGAGATGAAAAGGGGATGTGGCACATGTAGATGGATTATAATACATGTTCAAAAAATTGGTTCAACACTATAGAATGTTATCTTGGGTGACCTTCGAGGTCATGTATAGGTTTCACACTAAAAATTTGACATGATTTCCCAACATTTGATTTAGCAATAGATACAAGTTAAAAACTTGGTGTATGCAAAATGTGTGTTTGCAAAACGATTACTAGGGCATTCATCATGCATGTTGTCACCATCATCCAAATAATTAGTTGTTGCTAGACATTGTAAGAACCTTTTTTTTGGAAAAAAAAAATTGTTAACATAATTTGTTTTAATAAAAATTATGTCAAATATCCCATGAAACACCCCTAAAATCCACCTAAAATAAATTTAAAACAAAAAATCATGTTTATACACATTATTCAAGTAAATATTTATGATATAAAAGGATTCTAATAAAATTTTAATTTCATGACTGGATCTATAACCAAATGTGGTTAAATTTCTTAATAGATGATTACCAATGTGGCAACATCACAAAATTATTTTAAAAATTGCATTGTAGTAGATATATCATAACTACTATTTGGTTAAAGTAATTGATGGTTCTAGAATTCCTTGGTTCAACATCTCAAATTGAACACGTGAGTTGGTAATTCATTTTAACAATTAGGAATTCAAGAATTATCATTCAATGTTTTGTGAAAGTAGATTGAATTTCTTATGCATTAGACAAAGACCTAATGACATCATACAACCACATTATGTCAATAAACCATTTCAACTTCACTTTCACTTGTAGTAGATAGAGATGTTGTGTGCTATTAAACAATGCCCAACACTAATAAATCATAGTGTCACACACATAAAAACATGTGCACAAATCTTGCATTTTCTAAAATCTCAAAACATGAAAAATGTTATTCTAGAATCACACTAGATGGTGATAATGCCCTCCAACACACACACACAATAATTGGAACCTCATTCACATTGAACTTAATTATGCATTTTTAAAAAAATATTAGTATTTTGTAGTAAAGACTAAATACAAGTTAGGTTCGACAAACAATGAACCCCTAGTACCAACCATAATCAAATATGCCATAACTTGCATAGGACACCCAAGATTAATGCCATAGGGATCTTTAGTAACCACATAAACAACATGGCAATCCAAACACAACTAAACAAATGACAGAAAAAGTAATTCAATAATGCCTTTCAATTGCTTTATATTTTATCTAGAAATTGAACTATCAATATTGGATAGAGCCACAAGATAAAATTTGAAAAACAAGAGTTTTACGTATAACACATCAATACATGGCCAAGTCCAATACACATAGAATTTCCACCAACTTTTGCAATGGTAGTTCATTTGGCCACATAAGACATTTATAACAATCAAGATGCATGCCAAGAATTTTAACATCAACCTTGTTAAATTTGAATGGAACTTGTAATTGGAGTCATGACCTATATATCTATAATCAAGGATAAAACACTCTTTTAACATGTAAAGTTAAATACCCATAGTAATGTTTGGTTCCATAACTCTCATGAGCTTTGAATGGACTAAAATGAAACCTTGATACCCTTGGATGAACCCCAATTTTGATTGTGAAATTTGAAAATGTTCAAATGAATGCACCATGGCTACAACGCCCATTGTTGCTTCTAAAGACATGAAATATCTACAAAGCCTAGAGCATTAATCAATTGCTAAGACATCAACAAGTTTGTACTAAAAATGTGGATCAAATCAACTCAACATTAGGAGAAAATACCCTTTTGTAATCAATTATTTTTCATTGCATGTTGTTTTCAACTATGTTCCAATTGTAGACCTTTAATATTTAAATGAAATAATGGTGATTACCAAATAAGTTGATCCCCCTACTAATTTGGTGGACAATTGAAAATGACCCTTGACTCATGGGAGGCCATTTCCAAAATATTTTTGGCATCAACAAACTTACTAGTTGATTTGTAGTCAAAAGGTCAAATGGAGATGTGACATCATGAAACATCCTGTAATCATTGAATAACATGGTTGCATCAAAGTCATATCTATGATTATTTTGGTGATCATGTTTTAAGGATGGATGAAATATTGTGCACATTTGCAACTTTGCATCCAAATATATAACTTTAAACTCTTTTAGGCTACTTATATACCTAGGTTAAGCTACTTGTTACATAGGTATACTTAATTTTATACTAAGCTACTTAATATACCTAGTTTACATACTTAGGTTGCTTACCTATGTACACCTAACCTAGGTATGTATGCGCTCTAAGCTAAGCTCCATACTTAAATAATCTAGTCTAGGATGTATATAGGTAGCTTAGGCTAGCCACATGGCCAAGGTTTTAACTCAACCAACTAGGTGTTATGTAGTTTAGGTCTAGGCTTAACCTTAGGTGACACATGGCATGGGCTAAGTTTAGGTCTAGGTGCCATGTGCTTTAAGCTTAGGTTCCATTTGGCCTAGGCTAGGTGCCACATAGGCTACCTAGGTTTAGGCTTAAAATAGGTGGCTTCGAGGTCTTGGCCCAACTTAGATGCCACATGGTATGGCCTAGGTTGAAACCTAGCCTAGATAGGTGTCATGTGACTTAGGTCTAAGCCTAGCCTAGGTGCCACAAGGTGTGGCCATTTAGGTTTTTAAATAACTTAAAACATGCCACATGGCATGGCCTAGGTCTAAGTTTAGACCTAAATATCACATGGTTTAACTTAGGTGCCACATGGCCTAAGTTTAAACTTAAGCTAAATGCCATGTGGCATATTTAGTTTAAGCATAGGTGCCACATAGCCTAAATGGTATAAGTTTAGGTGCCACCTTGCTTAGCCTTAATTGCCATGTGGCATATGTGGTATAGGCATAAGTGCAATGTGGTTTAAATGGTCTAAGCCAAGGTGCTACCTTGCCTAGCCCTAGCTTAATTGTCATTTAGGCTATGTTAGTTAATAGGTTAGGTTAATATGCAATAGGTTAGGTTAGGTAGGTAAATAGTTGCTAGTAGGTGGTAAGAAGTAGTTGTGACTAAATAACAATCGGGTTGCAACTAAAATGTTTATCCGATATTGTTTATCTTCCATCTCAAGTTTTAAAACTCTATAAAGAGGTGCATTTTAAATGTTGGACAAACACAAAAAAACATGAAAATGGAATCATCATTTGGGATGAACCAATTAAAAAGGTTTAACCCAAAATGAAATAGGATTTACTTAATTAGGTGATGAATGTAGCCTAGGTCTAAGCCTACTGTAGGTGCCATGTGGCTTATGTCTAAGCCTAACTTAGGTTTAAGACTAGCCTAGATTTAAGCCTAGCCCATGTGTCACATGGCCTAGGTCTAAACTTAGTTTATGTGCCATGTGGCTTAGGTCTAGGCATATCATAGGTTCCATGTGGCCTAGGCTAGGCTAGGTGGCTTATCTTTAGGTGTCACATGACTTAGTCTAACCTTATGTATAGGTGGCCTATGCTAGGTAATTAGGTGGCTTATGTTTTGATGACATGCAATTTAGCCTATGGATGTGGATGTGTGATATGTCATTGAATTATTAGTCGAACCTTTTGCCTGACTTAGTTACTACACGTTAGAATTTACACCTAAAAAGTTGATGACATCATATTGCAACATCAACAAATGAATATCATCCACCCTAAGGTTACAATTGAAAATGACCCATTACTATAATGGTAAGCATCATTTGTAATTAAAATGACCAAAATGATTATTGTTGTGGTTTTGACATATGGTTGATGTTTGCAATTGTAATGTTTTTTCATCTTGTATTTCAAAAGATGAAATCTTATCCTTTTCCACCCCCACACATTGTGACTATTGTCTGATTGTTTGAAAAAAATGAAGAAAAAAGTTGTATGATGACGTGGCATGTTATTCCATGTCATATTAACTTGGGACCTCATATATTCATGTCATAATTAGAAATTATCTAGTGCAACATGTGACTATCCAAAGTTCAACTAAAAAACATTTCATTAAAAATGTCCTAATCAACTAGTCCTTTTTTACCAAAACCATACATGTTGCATATTAGTCAATTTTATCCCATTTCATTAAAAACTTAGTGAATTTGGGTAGTGGAAAAGGACAAGACTTCTTCTTGTGCTTGTCATCTTGGGTGGTTTCTAGTTGCAAAAAAAACATTTTCTACTTAGGTTTGTAGTTTCCAACTAAAAATTGTAATTAAAAAAAATTGAAGACATAATTGCAAATGTGGGGGTTTTCTCCTAATGCAAGAACATCTTCATACAAGTTTCATTTACAATTTGATAAAAACTCAAAAATGACAAAAAAACAAGATTTTTGAAAGTTCATATAAAATGACAAATATTTTTAAAAAAAGAAGAAGACATGTGCTCTCAAAAAATGTGTATTTGGGAGTGGGTCAAATAACACATATACACATGAATGTTCAATGAGCTTTAGGACCAAAATATGTGGTACTATAATAGTCCCATTGATTTCATTAGTTCCTAATAGTTTGGTGGAGGTCAATTTCATGTACATGAACTAACATGTCAAATATGTATTATAAAATTGGCAGTAAGGGGAAATATTTGGCCATGATAACAATCATATGACATAATAAATCGTTTGAAAAATGTATGATTGATAATGGAATACTTGTCCCAAAAAAAATTGTCAATAATGTTTAACCTTGTGGTTGACAATGTGATAAATGTAAAGAGGAGTTCTTTGATGGTTTGCATGTTATGGTTAAGGAAAATTTGATCCAAGTCTATAGCCAAGCTAATTTTTTTGTGTGTTAGTCACAATTATTGTTTGCACCATTTGTTGGGCATGATTTTGGTTTGAATGGTTCAAACTTGGTGCCCAAGTGTTGTCCATTATTCGAGGGTTTTATAAGGTTCTTTTGTCATTTGGTTTTTGAAAATATTTTAATACATATGAATTGACATTTAACATAAGTCAATGTCCTATTTTTTTGTGATTAATGATTAAACCATGAATGTTGTCGTTGAAGGCCAAAAAGGCATGATAATGCATTGTTATATGTTATTAAATTTACTCTGTCTTTTTCTATTATCATGGTCTTTTATTTTATTTTTAGTGATGGCATCCCTTTCATATTGACTTTGTTGTATTAGAAGTAGATATTGAATAATATTATGATTTTTTATTTGTAGTATGTAACTTCGAGTAAAAATGCCATATTTCACATCATTTGGTCCTTGAATATAACTTGCCTTCTTTGAAGTTATGTGTAAAAGAGGTAGATTGTGGCTTTTTAATGTACAATATGCATATACATAAAGCAAGTTGTTAATGAGAAAAAGAGCTTCGAAGAGATTAATTTTCCTTTATAAAGTGTGTTTTGTTGTATATTGTTGCATAATGGGTTTGTTTATGGGTTGAAGTTGATGAGAGTTTGAGATATATTTTTAGAACTACTATTTAGAAGAATTAGAAGAAATCCCATTAAATGGTATTAGATTGTTTTTAGGAGTTCAAAAAATTGAACTTGTTCTCATTGGTAAAGGAGCTTAACATATAGTATCGCAACGTAAATGACTAGTAAAGAAACACAATGTGCATATTGCAATGTATTTTTAATTTAGTCATTGCATTTGAACTTTCTCTTTCATTATCTTTTATTTCATTGACCATCATGTCATTCGAAAAAATGTTTTGTTATTTAGTTCTTCTTTATTTTCTTTGCTTGGTTGAAGAACCTTCACTATTTTTGAGATAATGATTATGATTGTCTAACCATCTTCCCATTCAACTATATAAAAACTAAGTATTATGAATATAAACTCCCAAATTTGTTCATGAATTTGCTAATTTACAAATTTAAAATCATACCAATCTATAACAATTCCATCAAATACCTTCTAGATGAAACTCCATATTAGGTTACATATACAATATAATGGTGGCCAACCACATGACAAGTTGGTCATATGTGCATGAATATGCACATGTCTTTGGGAAAGAATGCCATACGAATCTATTCAACACCTTGCAAGAACACCAATATCATGTTCTTGAATTTATTTTTTTGAATTAAAAAAAAAGTTTGCAATAAAGCCAAAAGTTATAAACAACATAAGTGTTTAGAAAATTGATGTGTTAAAAAAAAACACTAGTATGTATAATATTTTTCATTCATAACAAATCTATTGCCAATGTATTAACTAATTATTTAATGGGTCATAACCATTCAACATTTATATATTTCATGTAACATTTTATCACACAAGTTTAGGAATTGAATACAATTGTAAAGGAAGTCGTGGAATAGCAATTGCTTGTAACTGAATTGCTTTTGGAGTTGCAAGGCCAAATAATTCAGTCATATCCATGTTTTCAGGGATTTCTCCAAGTGGCAATTTCCAAGTGAAGCTATGAATAAGCCTAGCCAATACAATTTGCACTGTCATTAAGCCTAAAGACAAACCTGGGCATATTCGTCGCCCAGAGCCAAATGGCAATAATTGGAAATCTTTGCCTTTCAAATCAACTTCATTTCCAACAAATCTTTCAGGATTGAAGTCAAAAGGATTTTCATACATAGATGCATCTCGATGAATTGCCCATATGTTCACAAAAGTGCGTGTTTTGGCTGGTATATAATAACCCCCTATTTCACAAGACTTTATGTTTTCATGTGGTAGCATCAAAGGAGTTGGAGAATGAAGACGAAATGTTTCCTTCACAACTGCTTGAAGGTATTTCAATCGAGGAATGTCATCTTCATTTACAATTCGATGATGACCAACCACACCATCCAATTCATCTTGAGTTTTTTTCATAACTTTAGGATGTTTCAAAAGCTCCACCAATCCCCATTCTATGGTGGTAGCAGATGTTTCTGTGCCTGCTGTTAAAAACCCCTACACATAATAGGGCATGTAAATCAACATAATTAATCATATTACAACAATATAAAAATGATGTTGAGCTAAATTAGAATAGATAATAATATTATATTTGCGACCTTCATTATTTTATCTTATATTAACACTTCAATAAATCATGCATTGATCAATATGGTGAAAATAAAAAAGTTTTAATCACACAACAAAATGAATTGGATGATTAGACATAGCAAACATTTACAAATTGCATTTAAAATAAAAATCATAAACGAACTACTGAAGGTTGGAGCAACTTACATTGATAATGGCCTTAACCTTGTTATCATCAAGCTTATCACTAAAACCATCGATTTCACGAAGGGAGAGCATGGCATCAAGAAAGTCCTTGGAATCTTTCAATTTTTTTTCTTTCATATGATCTTGAATTATCTTGTCAAGAAATCGATCCAATCTCAATCGTATTTGCTTCATTTGATGTTGCAAACCTTGGAGATCGAATGGTTTCAATAATGGAATAAAGTCACTAATGTTAAAAGCACCAACTAGATGCCCTTGCTTGTAAATGATGTCCTTGAATTCCTCACATTCCTCATTGGAAATCTTTATGCCAAAATATCTTTTTCCAAACAATAAACGTGTTATCAAATTCATAGAACTATTCGATAATTGTGTTTGAATATTCACTGGCTTTCCTTCCTGCAACAAACATATGTCATTGTAATTTGGTTATGTAAAATCCAAAACAAGATTCAATTGTTTTGCAACAAATCATGATCCAAATGATCCACATGGTTTAAGAAAAATGCAAACTTTCAAAAGTAATTCAAAACTAAATGAACAAGCAACCATCTAATGAAAATAGAAGTTAAACAAATTACCTTGCAATCTTCAAATATTCTATGCACTAAGAATGAGAATTCTTCATCTCAAACATTCTTGGAGGCCTCAAGACTTTTGGTATTGAAAAGTTCTAGCATGCTCAACTTCCGCATTTGTCTCCAATAGTCCCCATAAGGTGCCCATCTGACACTTTGCCCATCATAACTAAGGAAATGTGAAACAATGGAGTTTGGACGATATGCAAAAACTAAATCATGTGTCTTCAAAACCTCTTGTGCCAATTTAGTTGACGAAATGATCACCGTGGAAATTGATCCCAACTTGAGTTCCATGATGTCCCCATATGTCTTTGACAAGTTATAGAAAGTTTGGTATGGGAGTTTGCCTAAAAGAGGAAGATTTCCAAGTATTGGCCAAGTGGGGAATGGCCTTGGTGCTCTTTTTGACTTTGTGTGATGGGAGTGACATATGAGAAGGCGATGGAAACAAACAAACAAAATTGGTGCAACTAGAATCATCATTAATTGACTTGATGTGATCACTTGACTCCATTCCCCAACAATGTTGCCCATGGTGTGCATTTGTTTCGTGAATAGAGTTTTGATGAATCACTAGATCAATGATCTCTCTTGTTTGAATGTATATATCTAGGATATCTAGAACCACACAAAGCTCATCTTTAAACTGAGAATGTGACTTGAACACTTTTCACATAAGGAGATGAACTTCGAAGAATGAACTACATCAAGACATGAAAGACAAAACACAATTGTAACATTGGATTCCCATTGAAAGATTTCATGTATAGATTTCACAATTAAATTATTTATTTATTTAGTAAGAAAATGAACAAAAATTATAAATAATAATTTTATATTTAGATTTTATGCTCTTCATTCCAAGGAAACCTACATTTGTTTATCTACAATATTTAAAAATCAATTAAACAAATTTATATCATCTATTTGGGCAAGTCTCAAATATAACACGAGTGTTGTGATAAGTGCTTTATGTTTCTTGTATTCTTGTACTTTTCTATCCACATATTATATGCATATAGCATGAATTTAATTGATGTTGTGTGGTTATTTGATCTCTTAAAGAGTTTGCTGGTTTCAGTTTTTAAAAAATTCAGACTCGGAGAATTGTCAGTTCTAATTCCTTGAAAAAAACATGAGAACCACTGGTCCCAGTTATTTAATTATAATTTTCATTAAAGAACCAGTGAAGAAGTTTTATGGCCAATTATTGGGAATTTTTTTCAATTTGTTGAGAACCGTGATTACATACCCACCACCGGGTCTTTGCTTTTTGGGGGGAGGGGGGGAACTGTGGTTATGAATCTAAAAACCACCTTGATAACCGCAAGGGGTGTCTGTTCATGTTTCTAATAACCACCCAACACTGGAAATCAACCATATTAACACCAATGCAAAGTGCAAAATAGGGGCCCCTTGTGTTTTGGGATGCATTCAAAAAGCACACCAAACCTTAGTATTGAGATCCTTAGTAGAGTTTGGACAAAGGCATCATAATTAGAGAATGGAAGGGGTCATTCATATGGGATGAGACATAGGGCTTTCCAATTTGGGCCTATCCACATTCCCCATGGAGGCTTGTTTCATAAATAATGGCTTCACATGGTGACCACTACTAAGGACCCCAACTTGAGATTTATCAAACTCCGCATAAGAGTAACCTCCCTTGATGGGGTCTATTTTCCAAGCATGTAGTGACCTCACTATTGATTTGATGAATTGTATTAATTAATTAGATGAGAAAACTTAACATTTGAATTTCACATAACCCTTGGAAAGTTGCAAAGATCGGAATTTTCATGGCATAAATTTTATTTCTAAAGACCTAGATTGAAAGTCACACAGCTTTCAAATCTCAAGTCTACGGTATCAGATGGTTAGTTTTAACATTCAAGTGTTGAAATCAATTAATTTTTAAGTCACAAGGTCATCTTAGCACTTGAAGTTAATTTTTTTAAATGTTTGGCACATGGGATTCTCAAATATTTTGACTCTAGTTTTCTATATATGTATTTTTGTTCATTACTTTTTAATTATTATATTTGTTTCATAAAACATCTTGAGATTATTTTTCAAGAGAGAACCTATAATCCTAAGTTTGGTTTAAATTTTGTCTCGACTACTTTTTAGTTAAAAATATTCTTTTCTTCTCCTACGAAATGTGAGCCATAACTCACATCCAACAACATGAACTAGTTATCACATTTTGATTGCTCCAATTTGAAATTTTGAAAATATTCATCTAATTTTAATATGATTCATCAAAATTCTTGTGAAATTTCTAAGAATTTTTCTTTTCTTCTTTTTTAATTTTTTTTTTTGCTGAATTTGACAAGAAGGTGAGGTATTCCCAACATTGCATGTATTGTAGAATTTAACGTCTCATGTATGGATTTATACCAAATGAAGTCGGATCATTTAAATGTACTAAAGCAATGTTCTAATACATGTTGATTGGGTTGTTTTAAAATATGGGAATCTATGTAAGTACCCATTTCATTGCCCCGTCAACATGGGTATCATAAATGTGGGACCACATTAGGTTCTTACAATAAATGTGCCCCCCAAAATTAGGAAAAATTCAAGGTGTAGAGCAAGCTCCGCACCTCGAACCCCACACCCACATCTTTGCACCTCACATTTGTGCAACCCCCAATAACCAACCCCATGGAACTAGTTCCATTACAATACAAACAAACCATGCAAGACATGTGGAATCACTTTGCAACCATGTCTCTTCTTCATGGATCCATTCCATAAGACATAAGGGACTTTTGTAAAGTCCCCTTTAGTCCTTGCAAAAGACTTTGTCACTTGTGTTTTTTTTTTTTTTTTTTTGGTTTTTCTTTTCAAAAAAAATTTAATTATGTTTATAAGTTCATATTTTTTTTTTTTT
>Ga0116231_10000541_pt1 | contig 67174 bp, 34 predicted proteins | sample S1TSphgellanicum_2_FD_89695 | JGI IMG/M metagenome (GOLD analysis project Ga0116231, IMG submission 89695) | Host-associated microbial communities from peat moss isolated from Minnesota, USA - S1T2_Fd - Sphagnum magellanicum MG | ecosystem: Host-associated > Plants > Peat moss > Unclassified... | reverse complement strand
TTTTTCCATAACCTTATGGTTGACAACCTCTTTGCCTCCAAACAAGAAAAAAAGAAGGATTGAACTAAAAGGAAACCTATTTGAAAGAATTCACAATATTTTTACATTGGTGTAATTCATTAATGAAAAAATATGATTTTATCAACCTTCTTGTGTCTAATAAATGTTTTAATTGTTCTTTGAAATAATTAGAGGATAATCCTTTGTGGCTAGTAATAAGTAGTTTTGGTTTTAGCATTTTTTTCCTCTTTGTGCGTAAGCTTGTAGGATAGAAAGATAAGTTGGTTGGAACCACTATCTTCTTTCCCAGTTTTGCAATACGACATTGGGAGCCTTCAATAGGAGGTTTTTATATCAGATTTAAATATTTGTGGTTTTCATTTGACTACTCTATGACTTTCTAGAGGAGCATTGAGTGAAAAGATGACAACTTCACACATTTACCCCTTGCTTGTTTGGCATATTCTTTGGAAAACTTCATAAATTTTCCTTCAAGGAAAATCACATATGATTTTTAGATTTTTCGAATAAATGCTTATTTCTAAATCTAGATTCCTACATCAATGAATACTTAGATAAATGTAAAAATGTAGGAAAATAAGTGATTTCTTGTTAAGAAATTTATTTTAAATTTTGACATAGATAAGTGCCTCTTTATTTCCTCCATACTCATTAGCTACCAATGGGTTGGTACAAGGTTTTTTTTCCAATGTAGGGTTTCAGATAGTGTATGAATTTTGAAAAAACCATCCTCGTTAGTATTTAGGTATTTTATGAAAGAGATATGTAGTGAAATTTTTTTCCTTCAATAAACTAGGATGGTCTTGATGATAGAATTAGTGAACTCCCACTTAATAGTAGAAATTTATTCGTATAAACATTTGTAATAAACTTTGGAAAAATGAAATTGTTAGAGCTACTAATTCAATCTTGTTGTTTATATGGACCTCAATGTTCACGCATTTATTTTGGGCTTACAAAAGAAACTAGGTATGCTTAATTCCATAGGGCATATATTTTGACATGGAGTTCTAGCCTACACTAAGCTCAGTTAATTGGCTTGGTACATTGCGCACAATGGAGGTCTATTTATGAGTGGTCTTTTCATTTATCTTGGTACTAAATTTGATGCTTCTTCCAATGGTTTTCATTTAGTTCAATTGTGTACACTCCCATGTTTGACAGTTGTTTTATTGGCTTGTTTCAGGCACATCCATTGATATGAATGTTCTTTCGAAAATTCCAAATGTTAACTAAAATATTTGTCTGAAGACATTTTATCCCTGAAAGGTTTCTAGACATGTTCTGTCATGACATTGCTTTGTGTGGTTGTGAAAATGGTTCTTTCTTACAAGTCACTAGTAGAAAATGGCCATTTTGTAATTGGTCCTTGCAACTAATTTTTAGTTGCAAATGACATTTGCAATTAAAATCCTAATAATCGCATTGGACAAGTCGCATTGACACTAATAACAAATGATAATGAATTTTGGATGAAAGAAAAAATTAATGAAATACACTTTCATCCTTTGACTAGTCATATACGTATTGTTGCTTGCAACTAGGATGCAACTTTTTTGGTGAACAATGGGAACAAGTTATGTGTTGCCACATGTCCCAACTTTTAATAATTAAAAATATTTATTATTATTATTTTGAAATAATTTAAAACATTTAATTTCTATGTTTGGATGGTTTAGATTATGACACATGGTGCAATAGAAATTTGTCACATGGCATATTAATTGAATTTGTCCAAATTAAATTTAAATCAATATTTAGGTATGTAGGTTGAACTAGGTACCTACCTACCTAGGCCAAATACCTACTTAGGTAGGTAGGTAGGTAGAAAAGTAGGTAGGTAAGTTAGGGAAATAGGTAGTTAGGTGTAAGTACATGAATATTTATATTTTATTTTGGGTTAAGCCATTTTTATTGGCTCATCCCATATGCCCATGTTTTAAAATATGAAAATGTCAAACAAAACACATTGTTCATATGTTTTTCAAGATGAGAATGAAAGCCAAAACATATGGGATAAACTTTTTAATTGCAAGTCGTTTGCGGTTAAACATTTTTAGTCACAAACAACTTGCAACTAAAAAGTTCACCCCATATGTTTTGGCTTTCATTCTCATCTTGAAAAGTATGTAATTAAATAGGTAAGTGACAACTAACTAACTAATTAATGAACTAACTAATGAACTAGTAAATCAACTAATTAATTGATAAAATTAATAATTATTAAATGAATAAAATATAGATAACTTAATAATAAACTTGCTAATTAATTAATTATCAACTAAATTAAAAACTACCTAATTATTTATAGTAATAATCATCAAATATTATGATTACTCAATTGATTATATTATTAGTTATTATTAAAAATTACTTAATTTATTAGCTAGATAAATAGTAATAATACTTAATTTTAATTATATATTAATTATAATGATCTATCAACCAGTTTAATTAACTAATAATTGGTTAATATTTTAACAATTAGCTAATTATTAATAACTAATTAATTAATATTGTGTAACCAAATAAATTAATATAATAATTGAAATATTCAGTAGCGAATAATTATGAACTATTAATTATAAATATTGAGTACTAATTTTTTTCTATTTAATAATATAACTAAAACCTAGCCTAGGTTAATTATTTTATTATAATTATTCCCACTATTATTTTCATTTTAATAGTTAATAATAAATATAAATGTAGATATTTAATAGTAAAAATAAAATTAATTCAATTTTTATTGTAGCTAATTGGTAACCAAGGTTAACTATTTTATTTTTATTATTCATATTATTACTTCACTCATTATCTTTCATAATTTATTACCTATAATAATAATAATATAATTTGTAGCTAACCTAGATTAATTATTTAATTATTATTATAATTATTATATATGATTATGTCACTTGTTAGAGCTATTATGATTTATTATAATTAATGTTTTATTGTAATAAATAAAAATAATTTTTAATAAGTACATAAGTCATTTGAAAATATTTATAATTTAATAATAATATATTATATTTTTAGTAATTATTTCAGTAATTTTAAAATTATTTTCCTATCATTTTAATATCATCATCATTATGATCATTATTTCGTAAAATAGTATTATTTTTAAAAAATTAATCAAAGATAATTTTGAAATTTAGTTTTTTATTGCGTTAATTAATATAAATACATAATATAACATTAATATAAATAATAGTAAATTTTATTTGTAATAATTTTAAGAGTTATAATAAGATGGTGTGGATAAACTTGTAATATGGGCACAATATATTTGGTAAATATCTTACATAAAATTTTAATACACTCAACATATACACTAATTAGTGGAACCATAATATCGAGGCCATTTATGCTAATAATAATACTTGAATACACATGTAATATGGTTGTTCATATACATTCAAAATATACATTTATAGATCCTAATACACCCAACTATATTCCTTAAAATTCACAAAATACACTTTTGTATATTCATAGGGTTGTAACTAAATTGGTCAAGTTTGCAACTAATTGGACATAAATTGTTTTTTTAAGATGAAAACTTAACTAAATGTTGTTCACATGTAAGGATGAACATCAAAATAGTCACAAACTAGTTGCAAATAGAATGATTACATTTTGGCCAATTTCTATTAGTGAATGAACTTTGTTTATTTCTAGATTTTTATTCCTTTTGTCAAATGAAAAATCCGTTTCATGCATTGGTTTCCATGTTTTAAGGCTAGGTAGAGACTTCTCTTCTAGGTTTAAGTAGACCACATTTCCACTATTGTGCTTATGTTTTCTCTCTTTTAGTTCTTCTCTACATTGTTTATGTTTTTCATTTCAATTGCTTATTAATTGGAAAGTGTATCCCTTGAACTATTCTTGGTTTTGATTATATGCATGTCCCATTTTTTTGTGAATTAACAAATCTTTTGTGTTTTGTCTATTGTGTGTCAATTGCTTTACTTCAACTTTCCTCAAGTAAAGTGGTTTTTTAAACTCAACTATTGTTTGTGATCATTTCTTTTTTGTTCTCTACTTCTTTTCTTCTATCCTTGTTCCAGTAGGTTATGTGGTTTTCCCTCTTTTTTACAATCTATATTTTGGATGGCAACTTTTCACTTATATGGGAGGTTTGATCTTACCATTTTGATCGGTGAGTCAGGTGTCGCCAAAGTTACAAAAAAATGCTTTTGTTACTAAAATAATGCAAAAGAAAATATTTGATGTTGGATATTGGTGGCCAACTATGTACAAAGATGTGCATGATTAATGCAGATCTTGTGATGCATGTCAAAGAACAGGAGGATTAGTAATTCAAAGTCTTGCAAAGTTGATCTCAAGTATTCCAAAGAAACCATTTATGAAATGGGGACTTGATTTTGTGGGGCTAATTAAGCCAGTAAGAAGATATAGAGGAAACAAATATATTTCTGTTACCGCAGATTATGTTACCAAGTGGGTGGCAACAAGAACATTGAAAATTAATATTGTAATAGTCACAACAAAATTTTTGTATGAGTGCATATTAACCAGGTTTGGATGTTTTTCGATTATAGTCACAGATCAGGGAGTTCATTTCATTAATGATGCCATCAAGTATTTGACAGATCATTTTATGTCAAAGCATGTGAGTTCTACAAGCTATTATCCCCAAGGGAATGGGCAGATTAAGTCTATTAACAAGGTATTTGAAACACTGTTGACCAAGTTAGTTAGTGAAAATATAATAGATTGGGATGAACATTTTTCCACAATGTTATTTTCATATAGAACTACATACAAAATAACAATAGGGTTACACCATATCAATTAGTGTATGGATTACATCCATTGATGCCCACATAATACATAGTGCCAATTGTTGTGGAAATGAAAGAGACAATATTTAAGTGAAAGTTTTAACTAACAATATTACAGATTTAGAAAAGTTGCAAGAGGCTAAAATGCAAGTTGCAGAAACTACAAGTATTCAATAGTGGAATAGAACATTATGGAGTCAACAAAATAATCCAAAAAAATAGTTCAATTTTGGGGATTATGTTTTGTGGTTTCCAAAGGGAAATAAGTCACACCTAGGGAAGTTTACTAGGAAATGGTTTGGATCGTACAAAGTATATAGTATGTGTTACCAAATAACACTATGTTATTGGTGACAATTGAGAAGTGTGAAAGTAATCCTATGCTGGTCAATGTGAATAGCTCAAACCCTACAAATACATGGATTCTAAAGTTCAAAAACAAGAACAATAAATGCCAATATATTGGGAACACACTTACATGTGGACTTCAAGCGCAGGTGGAAAATGAAGACTCTGAAATATAAAAACCACAAATATGGAAAATGAAAATGAAGAACATATGAAAGATCATGTGGTCAACATAGTATTGATTTTGGAACCATAGATGACTAATAAATTCAAAGTAATAATTGCAGAAGTGAAGGATTTGGGATGTAAAGATCTGAAGATGATTCGTTAGGGGTATTGGCTGAATCAATAGAGGTATTTACCCAATGATTAGGGGAATTCACAAGATCATCAAATTTGGTGGTATAATTAACAAAAAAATCAGTACAATTAGTAAATGAGTTGACATAGTCAACAGATAAATGGGCATAGTTAGCAGAAGGTGTACAAGGTGAATGAGCTTGAGTTAATATAGTTAATGTAGGGAGAACAGGGATGTGGATTAATCAAAAGATGAAATTTGAGGTGTTCATTCATAATGATGGTGCGAAATGCTTCCACATGGCTATACAAGGGACACAAAAAGTGGTAGTGATGGGTCGTATTAATTTTGAGGATCATGCGTTAATTAAAAGATGATGAATAGGTAAGAAAAGGAAGGCGACAGGTGGGAAGCTCAAGGATGAAAAAAGTAGGGTAACCATTGGAAATTGTTTTTGTTTATTGTCAAAAGTTATGAGCATTCTTGAAGTTTTGGAATTCATAGAAACATGAATGCATAGAGTGTGATTGAAAAACTATAGAGAATAGCAAAGGAAAAAAAAATGTATAAGGGTGAGCACAAATGAGAATAGGAGGAGGATGTAAAATTGTTGAAAAGAAAAGAAGTAGAAAAGGAGTTGCAAAGAACAAAGCGTGAAGGAGTGCTAAATATTTAGCCATTAGCTATAAGGTCATCATTGCATTCTTCATCATCTTCAGAATGTGTAGAAGGAAAAGTGTACAATGAGAAGATACAAATTGCACAGACAATAATTCATGATATAGATGAAACTAAAACATTTGTAGTTGAGTTTTTGTGTAGAAGCAAAAGATGTTGGCATGCAAATGCATAGATAGGACTAAGAATTATTTCAGTGGATTCAGTGTTCATTGAAGAATCGAAGGAAGATGAAGATGTGGAGCAACAATCTATGGAGACACATGCAATGCAAATGGACACATGGGAAGATGATGTTATTGAGGTGGAAGTATACCCACCCACGAAAGTGCAGGTGATGATAGAAGCACAGTTAAGGGTGATGGAAATCGAGATGTGTGAGTTAGATGTTGTAGTAAAGAGAAGACGTGCCTTCATGGACAAAGCTACACTTCTAAAAAAAGGTATTCGCATTCCAGATTGTAACCAATTCATGTGGATACAAACAAAAAAAAACTACAATAGGCATGTTGAGAGGATGGAGAAATGAAAGGATATCAATGAAGAAGAAGATTGGGCTTCTAAAGCAAGGCTTGTTCCTTTTTTTCTAATGAGTTAGGAAGCATTGATGTTTGATGTCATGCTGGAAGTTTTGAACACATCTGTTATCAAGGGCACATATATCTACTTTGGGCATAAGCATAAGGTGTATGTCATTAGCAAACAACTGATTGTAGATGTCTTTGGAATATGTGTAAAAGGGTATGTAGAAGACTCGAATGGGTAAGTCAATAAGTCATTAACATTGCAAGCATTATAGAGTTGTAAAACTACACCTACAAATTCTATAACAAATGCAAAGAATTTAGGTCTATCATACTTTTTTAGATATCTTGCAATCATATCTATGATTTATTAGAGAGAGAAGGTGACGTATTTTAGTAACAAGAATGCCATTACATTGATGAGGGTAGAAAAGGGGCAAAAGGCAAATTGGGCACAAATTATATACAATACTTTGTGTAGTGAGCTAAATTAGTGGTATAAGTATGTCAAGGAGAATATGGGGGATAAGGACACTTTCTAGTCCTCCTTGATACTTGTAAAAATCTTTCAATATATGTTTGTCCACTAGAAGGAAAATCCATAGAAACCATCAGCCGAGGTGAAGATAACTAGGGAAAAAATGAAAACAACATTGGAAAATAAAAAGAAGGTTGCAATAGAATCTCCAAGAAGTGTTCTAAGAGGAAGAACAAAGGTGAGGAAGGTGGAGCCTCAGGCTTAGGAGTTAAAAAGGAATAGGAGAGCATAAAAGTAAGGGCATAAAAGTGATGAGGGGTAGAATGGCACCATCCATAGTGCCAACATTGGTACAAGTAGTACTAATAGTGGTACAAGTAATTAAACAGACTACAAAAGTACCACAAATGACATCTCCACAGGAGAAACAGTTGAAGGAGCAGAAGCAAAAAGTTAAGAATGAATATGACACAATGTTTCTAGAGGGTGAGGAACAGCTACACTTGGATAGGGATGTATATGAAGACTGGATGGACACCACTGGAAGTCCACAACATTTTCAGCATTTACAACATCGTTTGCAGTAGCAACAATAATAAACACAAAAAGGTTTAAAGGCTACTAGACTATAGATGGAAAGATTGGTAACACAACCTTCTTTTGTTGTGTTCAGACCACCAAAACTACAAGTATTAGTTAGTAGACCAAGATTTGTAGAGGGACAATCATTTGAATTTGGGTTGGGGAGCAGATTGGTGCAGGAGATGGGATCATCTGCAAAAGGATCCAAAAATCCTACAACACAAATAAGTAAACCAAAGTTTATGGAAGAGGTAGTTGCAAAAGTAATGCAAGTAGATAAGGCAACTGAATCATTTTAGACCATGGTAATTATGAGTATGAATATGGGGAATTTGAATTTGGAGGTGAATAGTCTGAAAAACAGTTTGGTTACAGAGGAGAAGGAAAAGGTAATATTATAAATGGAATTAGATAAAAAGGGACTTTCAAAAGGAGTATAAACATAACATAGAAATCTTAAGGAAGAACATGGTAGAAAATGAACAGAAGATTAAAACATTCATATAGAAAGTACAAGATGAAAATAAATAGTTCAAGGTTAGCACAACACGGATGAAGTCACAAGTTAAAAATTGCGGGATTTGAAGCAAAAGGCTGAAGCTTAGGAAACCATAGAGAGAAAGTGGTCAAAGGCATTATTTTTTTACAAGTAACAATAGAAGGCTTTGGGTAGTTAAATGGAAGCATTAATTGAAGAAAAGAAAGAAAAGGAGAAAGTTTTGATAGATTTGGAATTGGTGAATTTGAAGAATGCATCTCCTGTTGAATTTTGAAGAGCTTATAAAAAAGATAACAAAACAAAAAAAAGGAAAGTTGGTGGAGGAAAAGAAGGAATATTAGAAGAATTTGTAACAACTGCAAGCATAATTGGAGATTGCACATGAAAAAAAAAAGAGTCTAGACCCAGTTGGAGTTAAGAAAAGGTTCGAGGATTATGAACAAATGCTACAGTATTATACTCTAATGAAGACAAAGAACAAGATGGAGGATTTTGAACAGAATCTGAGGAATGGTGGGAGGTTGCAAAAGAGTATTTTGCAAAGGAGTTGGAGAAGAATCTAACTCATCATAAAGTTGATAAAAGAAATTTGAGGTACAAGTTGGAAATTTATCAAAATAATTTTCCAAATTTTGTCTACGGCAATCCAACAAGTACAGAGGCATTGGACAAGGATGAGGAGGTTTAAGTAGGGCCCGATGGAACAACTCAAGAGGAGGAAGTGCAAACTAAGGAACCATAGAACCTAAAAGGAAAAATAATTCAAAAGGAGGAAGTACAAATAGAAAAACCATAAGACCTCAGATGAGGGGGCCAAGAATAGAAAGAACCATAGAAAACTCAAGAACAAGAGCAGGTGGAGACTATTCCAATAACATAAGAAAAGGTATCCAAGATACATCCCTTGGAAATAGAACCACAAACTAAGTTAGTGGAGAAGGAGGTTAAAATTACACAGCCATAGGTGGGTATAAAAACACTAATTGTTGAATAAGTCGAAACTACAGAAACTATAGTGAAGGCAATAGATGACTAGAAGATTGCAAAATGCTTTCATTTCATTTTCTATCATTTCACAAGGATTTTGGGGACAAAATTCAAAGTATAAAGGGGGTAATGTTAAAGGGGTAGGATGATTACACGGTTTGGATGAACAACGCATTTAGGATAGGGACTATTCATGGAACATTGTAGGTTTAAATTTTGAATTCTTGTTGGTTTTGAATCATGATGATGTGACTTGGGACTACCTAAAAAGAAGAGTTTTGGGGAAAAGGAATTCATTCTTAGACATAGTTTTAGGAGAATAAAAATAGTTATAAGTACTTTTTAGTTAAAAACCACAGGTTTTGTTTTTGATATATCATAAATTTTATTTTGCTGTTTTGATTTCATTTCAACAAAAAATGGAATTTTGCTATAATTATAATGGAATTTTTAGTAAAATAGGTAAGTACATACTTCTATAGTGATTTCCATATCCATATTGTTGTGTGAACTTTCTATAGTATCAAAAATGTAATGTAATGAATTGTAATCTTGTCTTTGGATTTTTTAAAATTGTATTTTGAACTACAAATTTTGGTTATATGAAATAACCATGAATCTGGAGTTTTAATGAATTACAAAGTCAAATTTAATTAAAATTACAGCAAAAATTATGAATGTGTGCATATTGTAGTGCAAATCTGTTGTTACAGTAGTATGGAATAATTTTGCAACAATTAAATTCACTTCTACCAAGAATGTGTCTAAAATTGTTGGAAAGTTCTGAGTAAGAAGATTGGACTTAGAATCAGAGTTAATGAGTAACCTTGATTCATCTATTCAAAAGCAACATGTGTTTGACATAACCTCATAATTTAAATCTTTCAATGTGTGCCAATTTGATGTATGCCAATTTTTTATGGTTTTTTATATAATGTGAAGTTAGGTTAATAAACTTAAGTTGTTTATGAAGTTGGTAGTATTTTTTATAACCATTTTCCCCCTAAATGTTATCTTTAGAAATGTTTCTTAAGTTAATAGTAAAAGGTGATAATAGTAAACATCTATTGGTAGGCAAATTGTCATCATTCAAGAATATTTTACAAGTTACAAAGTTTTTGCAAAATTGGTATTCTTCAATGTTGTTTCAAGGAAGAAGGTGCTTCATCCATTTAGTCCACGTGAAGGAATATTTTTCCATGTCACCAAAAATGATGCCACATGTGTGGCCTATAGTATATTTGGAGTTTCAGTGTTGAATTGTACAACTTGTGTTAATGATATTATGATAATATTTAGTTACAAGAAAATTATTGAATTGAAAAACTAGTATTAAATGCAAGATGAATTTAATTCTCTAATTTTTAAACTCACATAATGAATTGAATTTTTTAAAATTTCTACAAATGGACAAGCTACTTGGCCTGAGTGTATGTGTGTTGTTATCTTTCATGTTTCGTGTTTCTTATGTCGTGTTAAACAATGAAAGGGATATGTGTGTTTAGTCATTCATTGATAAAAAACCACAAGAAGATTTTGAATGTCCTTTTCCAAATATGTTTTTTTATCATGTATGCTACACATCTCACCCACAAAAAAACACCATTGTCTTATTCAATAACTTAGAAAGTATGAACAAGTCAAGGTTTAAGGTCTAAGCCTTTTCAAAAATAAATTTCAGATCTGGAAAGTTTCATCCAAGAATTTTTTTGCATGAGATATTTCATTTGTTGATATCATCCATTTTACATTTCATCCATGCCCAAGTGGCAGAATATTTTGCCACATCATCAAAGATTTTGTCCTATGTGGAAAAGAATATTTTTGGAATATTTTATCCATGTCAACAAAAGATTCCATAAAAGATTCAATCATGTTCACACACTCATGTTCGCATTCACAAATTCACAAGATAGTGTCGTTTTGATTGTTGTAGGAACAATGTTTTTTGAAGGTGCAAAATATCTTACTATATAGTAGAAAATAAATGTTAGTTATGTTAATCTATGATCCATGAAGGCATTAAAAATTTATGAAAAGATAATAAATAATCATTGGAAAAATTGAACATAATGTATATAAGTGCCTACCACATAAAAAAAATAATTTATTGTTTTTAGTCACACTCCCAAATCTATGGCAGAATGTTATTGGCCATATACCTTGTGTGACATATATCAATGACATTACCCTTGTTAATCTAATACACGTGTAGGTCAATTAATTAATTATAGTCATGCTATTAAAATTTTGACTACATATGTAGCTTTGTTGATTTCTTTTAGTCACATTCATTATATCAATTTACATGTGTAATTAAAGTGACTGAATTTAGTCACATTACTACTATTGTGATTACATGTCGCAATATGTGAGTAATTTCAGTCATGTTGATTACCATTATGAATACACATAGTCACTAAAAGGTCCACAAGTGTTTAGTTCAAATGTTCGTTATGACTAAAATGAAAACCACAATTAGTCATAACAGACTATGCTACATTAGTGGTTAATCATGATGTACATGGTTAGTCATGCAACATTTTCAAGTCCAACTTCATAGTCATGTCAATCAAATATAAGTAGTGAAAAAAACATAATTTTGTTGTAGTGATATATGTTTAGCCAAGATTTAGTCATTATGTTTAAACATTATATTTAACCACTAGGTTTGGCCAAAGTTTAGCCATGAAGTTTAGCCATTAGGTTTATCAATTATGTTTAGCTAAATTTTAGTCAAGGGTTAACCACTAGATTAGTCATTAAGTTTAACCAAAGTTTAGCTGTGAAGTTTAGCCATTAGGTTTATAAATTATGTTTCGCCATTATGTTTAACCATTAGATTAATTAGTAGGTCTAACAAAGTTTAAGCATTAAGTTTAAGCATTACATTAGGCTAGTGAGTTTAACCATTTGATTTAGGCACTATATTTAGCCATTAGTTTTTACCTAAATTTAATCACTATATTTAATGATGTGAAATAAACATGTGAAATTAAAAACTTAACAAAAGTTGATCACCTTTGATGATGTAGTTCATTGGTAAGGACTTGGTTTATCATTGTGGAGGTTTGGGGTTTATTATTTAATTCTTATAACCTATGTACATGCTTAAAGAGTTAGGGTAGGTAGGCTAAGTTAGGAGGTTAGATAGAATAAACTAAGCTAGGTAGGGTAGGTTAGGCTGGGTTACCACTTACCTACTTACCTTTTTACGACCTATCTAAACATATATAACACTTACCCACCTACCTACTTACACAAATTTCTTTTTTTTTTGGGTAATAATCTAGAAAAAAATTGGGTGAAAATTTAACTAATCAAATGGTCCATTGTCTAATAGTCAAAATGACTACTCAAATAGTCCAATAGTCTACCAATGAAAAAGACCAACCCCTAGTCATGTAGGCAATGGCCAAAACGACTTGTCCAAATTGATGGGATGGTTTTTTTTACGCTTGTCCAAATGGGGTCCTTTTTGATTGAATTTTTTAATCAAGATAACACTTTTTTATAATAGTTTAGTAATGTTGATATGAAAGTTGGGCCCAACCTCAAACATGAATTGGATCATGCAACTCATGAAGTTAAACCAAAGTAGGAAAAAAAGGTTATGGTTTTTCAAATCTTTTCACATTGTGTTACATGATCCAAGTTTGAACCATGTAAATGAATTTAAAATATTCAATGCTTGAACATTTTGGCTTAAGGATATAATATTTTGAAGCAATTTAACTTATGGTCTAAGCATTTAATTGGCCTACATTTAGGAGCTTTCCATAGGATGCATGACTTATGATTATACTTGGGCTTCCAATTTAGTTGTTTTGGTGTTTCATATATAATTGGCCTAACCCCAAGTCCATTAATGTTTTATCTTGGGACCGAAATGTGTTTATTTTAGGTATTCTCAAGTTAATATGTTTGACATTATTGCACATTAAATAAATCTTCAATTAAGTATGGTTTTACCTTATGCTAAAAGAACTTATTAAAAGCTTTGGATTTTAATATGACCTTTTTGGTATTCCATACTACTAGGGGATTTCTGGTCAATTTTGTGATATAGCTAAAGTGGCAATCACTCATAAGCTGATTTAGGTAGATTTAACTAGATACTAGATATGAAAGTAGAAAAAAAACTAAATATTTTTATATTGTTGGCTACCTCTTGAAATTTACCCTTAAAAATTGGTAATTTGGATTTTTTTCTTCAAAATCTAATGAATTTGGTTAAGGTTTTCAATGAAAAATCCTTTGTGTAGGTCAAAAACATATTTTTGAAATGAATGTTTTCTCAAATTTTCACCCAAGAAACAACATTTTAAATTGTGCAAACTTGTTATAGTTGAACCAAAAAGTGACCCACTTATTAGAATGGAAGCAAATTTAGCTTTATATGGTGCATTTGCCCTTTACCTTTCCCTTCATTCCTTGACTAAAAATTCACCTTAGTAGGAAATAGCTTAGAGTGTTTCCATCAATGTTATTTGTAACTTTGTCCACTAGTAAAAATAATATATTAAGCAAAATGATGACAAAAACATTTTTATGTTGTTCCCATTACTACTTAGGGCATTAGAAAAAATGAACACTTGGTAGTTTGAGGTGTAAAGACTTAATGTGATTGGACATGATTGTACATTAGCCTAAGAATTTTTTTCACATGTACAAACGGTTTTGAAGTTGAAGTTGTCGGCAATTGTAAGTTTAATAGGAATCTCCAAGGGGTTGGGGTAGGGGCACACAACAAAATAGTGGGGTGTTTACGTGAAAAATATGTGAATTGAAATCAACATTTACATGAAAATTGCAATAATTGAATAGGAACCATACAAATCACGGGCAAACAATAATCATGAAACCAACATTAACAATGTCCTTTGTTTTGGAAACCTGGGATGTTTCAAATAAGGCATCCTAAAAAAAAATTAGTTTTCATTACTAGAAAATGTGTGGACAAACCACTACAACCAATCATCCAATTCAACTTTGGTGGTTTTCACATGACACAAACCATTCATGATTTTGTTGACTGGGCAAATCCCACTAGAAATTCACCAAAGTGGTCATGTAGTGGAAGGCAATGGTGGTTTAAGAATTTTCTAGCCAAAATGCCTTTGAGTATGGTAGAAAATTTTCCATTCCACATTTTCAAACCATTTGGGTGGTTTTTGCTAGTGGTCATTCTAGGCATTGTGCATAAGGTTAACCACCTTAGAAGGTAGGTAGGTAGGTAGTTGGACCATGTAAGTTAAATGTCACATTGCTTAACTCTTGGGTGGCCAATTAATAGTAGAAAACCCCTATTTTTTAACCAAAACATTTTCAACTAGATGTGATTTGCAACATAGTTGCAACTAGATTTTTTTAATTTTCAAATTAAATAATGGCAATTACTAATGAAGTCAACTCATCAACTAAATTGGTATATAGTTGAAAGCAATTTTCAACTAGGTGGTGTTTTGCCAAATATTCCATTGAATATTCTTGGCATCAACAATGTTTATAAATTGAAATGCCTACTAGATTGATAAATAGTGAAAAACATGTCTTCAATAAAAGGTCATTCTTGGAATATTTTTAACACTTAAAGGTTCTTTAGCTAGCACATGGTCAAGACATTAACCAATGTTCACATATTTTCGTGACACCATTAACACATGCATGGATGATAAAATGTATTAAAGGATGGATCAAATGTAATTTCATTTGCAACTTTGTTGTAATTATCTTTCAATTCAATTAAACAATTAATAAGTGATTTTGCCTTTATACATATCATATATGTTAATATTTATGTTAATTTTGGTAACATTAAATTACATGAAAATTTATTTGTATAAATGAAAAGTTATGTGTGACATGATTTTTGCAATGCATATAAATTTTGAATAGATTATTTTGAATATAAAGTAGTAATTTAATCTTGTATATATTCATACATGTAATATTTGATATTTATGTAGACCAAATTTAGTTTATGATATATAAATGATGATAATTAAATTGTAGAATTCTAATGTTCATTCATTTCTTTTCATGTGATAACTTAATATTTATTTAAAATTATGATCAAACTTTATTAAAAATTAAATTACATCTTATTTTTATTTGTGAAAGTGAATGGTTATGTATAATTTTAAATTATTTTTTATGCATTCAAGCAATATTTTTCAATTTTGAAATATAACTTGATAATAATGCATATGTTCAATATATGTAGTTTCTATTTTTGTGTAAATCAAATTTAGTTTTCAACATATCAAGTGATGATAAATAATTAATATTTTTGTGGAAGTCTAATGTTTATCCATTTTTATACATATGATAACTAAGTTATGTTTTTTCAAAATTTTATCAATATTCATTAAATTGAAATTACATGTAAATTTTATTTGTAAAAATGAATTTTTTGTAGGATGTAGTTTTTTCATTAAAAAAAAATTAGTAGTAATAATAAGAATAATAAAATAATTAAAGTATAAGTTTAAAGTATTGTGTATTGAAATATTAGTTGGACTAATATGTTTGTTAATGAGGTTTTCTATTACCTTGATTTTGAAATTGATTTAAGAGCATAAAAAAACTGAATAGGTTCTAATGTTATTCTTCAACAAATTTTGTGGGGTAGTTTGTTTATGTCCTTTATCAAAGTATTCCAATATATTACAATAAATTTATTATTTTACTTCATAAACAAATGGCTTCCTCTTTTTCCTAATTGAAAAAAAAAACACAAAAACATGTCCCAAACCAAAAAGTTGTCCAATGTAAGTACCAATGTTCTTATATATACCTTAGTATTCTTTTGTTTTAACAATAATTAAGCAATATTAGATGAAATAAACAATTTTTTTCTCTTAAATTCAAATTTTGGCTACTTGTTTATTTAACTACCTATTTTACCTTGTATTATTAATTTTGCTCAAAACTACATGTTCACTTATCAATAGATCTTTTCTAACTAACAATGTTCGACACATGTGATGATAGTTATTTTTATAAATTTAATGAAACATAATTAAAGTTATTTGGAATTAATTTAATAATTAATCTAATGTTAATTATTGGTTTGAATATATGTTCAAATTATTTGGTTCATTATTATTTTATTTTACATCAAATGATTATAATAATAGGCATAGTTGATATGGACATCTAATACATGATTACATAATTTCAAAAATATATATATTTAGCACTATTATATTTACTCCAATATTTTTATTATTATTTATCTTTATTCAATATATATTATATTAATTTATAATATTTATTTAAAAATTAATAATAATAAAACTAATAATAGTTAAATAACACCATAACTTACATTAGCTACAATAGTATTATGAATGTCATTTTTATAAATTTTATTTAAAATATTAATTACTCATAATATTTTTAATTAATAAATATTTTTATTATATCCAATGAAATATATATATAATTTTATAGTAAATTAATAAATTAATAATGAAAATTTTATTAGAATATTTTTAATCATTATTAAATTATGGAATTAATTGCTCAAGGGTGTAAACATCGTAAAGAAACAAAGAAAGTTGATGAAAAAAAATGAAGTTGAAATTGAGACAATTTTTTTATCAAATACTAGAAAGTATATTAAGATTTACTTAAATTTGATTTTTGAAACCATTGTGTTTTTAATTGGGTTTATTATAAACATAATACAAAATCTGAATATTTTAAAATAATAAAAGTAGGTAACAAGTATGTTTGAAATTAATTCGTCAATATGATGTTCAAACATATCTTTTCAATAAAAAATTTAATGAAATAGACATGTATGAAATTACAACATAAAGATCATTGTGTATTAAAGGGCATCACCAAAAATTGTATCTTCTTTCTTTTTGATAAAATATATTTACTTGAATCAAATATTACACTACAAAAATAGGCTTTCAAAGTTACTTACATTTTAAAAAAAAAACTCAAAACTTACTTTTACAATGTGAAAATTTTAAATTAATGCATGATAATGAAGAAATATATTGTGAGTAATCATTCAACTAAAAAGATTGCATGTATAATAATTTTGTGATGGGTTTTGGTTCTACCTTTTGTTAGTTTGACAAGTAGACTACCAAGTACATTTAACATGTTTTCACCCTCAAAATAGATAAAAAATGAAGAAGATATGGGGATTGAAAGTAGGCAAGGTAAGTGTTCGGTCATAGGCCTAATTCACACATTCCAATTTAGTACATTCGTGCTTTTTGTAGTTTTTCTCCATTGGTTCTTTGCATTTGAAGCTTAAAAAACTATAGTAAAGCTTGATTTGGTACATTAATAGTTCTTTAGATCACTCAAATTGAATAAGAAATGAATAAGATATGACATTCTAAAATAATGGGTCATTTTTGGAGTAAACACATTATCTGATTTTGACATGTTCTTTGCTTCTTCCATGTTGCTCCTTTGCTTTTAGAGCTTAAAGAGATCATGTAGAGCTTACCTTAACATTCCCATAGTTTTTTACATCATTCAAATTAGATAAGAAATGAGAAAGATCTTTAAGTTTTTAGTTGTAGGCTTATGTGTGTTGTTAGGCTTGTCTTCCCATGGTGGAAACTAAAATATTTGTCCCTTATTGTTTGGCTTCCATTTCAATAATCCAAACTATCTAGGCAAATGCATTGTGAGTATGGAGAACCAAAATAAACATGAAAATGTACTAGCCATTTGGGATGAGCAAATAAAAAATGCCCAACCTTAAAAGCTAAGTAATGAAATAGGACTTATTTGTATTTTAGGTAAAGGCCTAACCTAATGCTTATGTTTAGCTTTAGCTTAGGCGCCTAGGTCTAGCTTTGACCTAAGCCTAGACAAGGGGGTTTAGTTTTAGACCTAACCCATCCCTAGGTAATTAGGTGGCTACCTATGATTAGGCACCACATACATCTATAGGCTTAGGTTATGCCAAGTGGCATTAAATTACCTAGTTGAAGGAAGTTAACATTTCATGACTAGGTTGGTAAGATAATTTGCAACTAGAATGGTTAATGATGGTTGTTGATGTGGTGTTGACATGTGGTGAACACTTTCAACTGGAATGTCATTGTTGATTTGTACTTGTTAACTTTTTTGGTTTGTAATTGCAAAAAATATTTCTTAGTTGCAAAAAATACTTTGCAACTATTTTTGTCATTTTCATCTATGTTTTATAGTCAAGATGTAGGTGAAAACATAGTTGTAAAAGGGGGGGGTTTCTACCAGTGAATGTTTAAATGCCACATGTTTGTACTTCAATTTGACATAGCCATTGGGTAACATAGAAATGAATACTAGGTAAGTATAGGTAGAAATATACCTAGGCTAAGTTAAGATAATCAATTTATACTTAGGTTAGGTAGAATAAAATATGTATTTAAATTATGTTTATTATAGCCTATAGTTAGGCTAAGTAAAACATAATTTATACATAGGCTAAATATATCATAGCCTATTTACTAAAGTTAAGTTCTAGTATACGATTTTTTATGTACCTACATAGGTATACAATGATCTATAATTACATTAAGGTAGGCTAGGCCTATTTAATTACACATAGCTAACCTAGGTATAGCCTAGCTTATACCTACTTAGTCTATACATACTTAGGCTATATGTACTTAATTTATATGTACATAGCTTCTACATATTTATTCTATATATATTTTACCCTACCTCGCTTATACCCTACATATACTATTACACCAAAACTTGACAAATTTTATGACTAGGACAAATATGACTAGTACTTAACCATTTTTTAGCAATACATTCATATATGTCATGTTTTTGTACCTAGTCATATTCTTGTAAGCATGGATATAACTACATGATTAAAAGTCTTCATGGATAGGACTTGTGACTAAAAATCTTCTTCATGAACACCATATAATTCTTTAATAATATACAATTTGAAACATTACAAACTTGTCAATTTAAAGGGGAAAGAACTAAAAGGTGTCTATATGTACTTAGTAAGCATATTATAAGCTTGTAAATGATCAAACGAATAATTTGTGCGCAAATAAATAACTAATACCCTATAATTAAAAATTTTTTTGCCTTAGAATCACTCATTATTTAATATGAATTCTTGTATAGTGGCTAAAAACAAATTTGGGGGAATTTTTTCATTTTTGAAAAAAATTCCAAAAAATGAAAAACAAATTGCCAAAGTTTTTCAAACCATAAAATTAAATAAAAAATTGATGCCTAACATATAATTAAAACATTGAAGTTGGGGTTATTTTTCAAAGGTTTATTTAAATGAATATATTCTTTGAATTTTTTGACATGAAATCTTCAAGATATCATTATTGTCCAAATGCGTCAAATAGTGAATATTCAAATGCATTTTCAATCAAATTACTTGATATTTTGGTTTTATATTTTTATAGATGTGTAGATCTTGGAAAAATATTTAAGAATGGAATTTATTTATCTTCATTTGGACAAAGTAGGAAAAATATAATTATGGTCAAAGTTGGGTACTTTTGTGTGGGACAAAGGATGATGTGAAATAATGTTGTATCCCATATCCTTTGTCAACAAGTTGAACTTTGTAAATTGATGAAAAAGTATTAGTCTACACACAATACATGCATTAAATATACCCAAAATGAAAATATTACTTATGATGAACCAATAAATGTTTTTAGGTTTAACCTAGGTCATATAGTTATAACCACATGGCATAACCTAAGTGGTTAATGTTTAAATGCCATGTGGCCTAGCCTAGGTGGCCAATGTTTAAATGCCATTTGGCCAAGCATAAGTGGCCAATGTTTAAATGCCACGTGACCTAATTTGGGTGGCCAATGTCTAAATGCCATGTGGCATAACTTGGGCGACCAATGTTTAAATGCCACATGGCCTAGCTTGGGTGGCCAATGTCTAAATGGCACATGGTATTTAACCAATCAATCAAGGTTTGACTAGTCACCTTAATGACCATTGCACAAAACCACCCATAGAACCATTAATTATACACATGCTACCAAGGCACCTTAAAAAAACCACCCAAAAAAAAAATTGAATCAAACCTTCCAATTGCCTATTTAGTCATTTCCTTATCTTATTAGGACCAACCATTGCCCTAAACCACTAAGCTTACTTGAAATCCATTATAGTGGTATCATTACAAAACGAATGGTTTGCACAATGGTCTAACCTTGTGTTTTCTAGTAGTGTTTAACATATCTTTTAAAGTTTGTAAATATTTCCTTCATCTTCAAAGGACACTAGGGACAAGGGGAAGATGTTAAAGGATGGTGAATTTTTTTTGGGGCAATTGCGAGTGTGGGGGACAATGGTAGTGTTAAGAATATGCTGAAGAGACACCAACTTGTGTCAAGGAGACTAAAGGATGTCAGGCAATGTAAGGAAAACTATAAGGGGACATTGGGCAATGTTATGAAACCTCCAAGGGAGATTGGTTTTTTTTAGAGGAATAGGGAATGTTAAGGCTTATTCAAGGTTTGGGTTCCAAAAAAGGAAAAGGATTCAAGGAGTTTTGTAAGGCTATTTTTCGCAAATAACATTTACTTGAAACAAATTTAAGTGAAAAAAATTGAACAGTCCAATTTAAGATAATTCATATGACAATGGTGATTTTTCATATGCATATGTAATTGTGTATCAATATTTTGGTTTATAACCAAAAATGCAAAAAATCCCAAAATGAGATTTAATAGACAACCAAACATGTTTTTTGGCAAAATTATTTCCTACACATGTGACCTACACCTAAAGCTAGACATTTTGAACCCATTCAACATAATTTATTTACCAAATGGTTTAAAAAATGAATCCTTTGCATTATAACCCTTTTTTTCAAAATTTCAAGACTTTGAAATTTTTGTATGATTTAGTTTTTAATCAATGTCACCCAATGAACATGTACTGTCATAAAAAGAAACATGGTTTTGTTGTACAAAAAGTTTGAAAGCAATTGTATAACTTTATACATTCCTTGTGATTACTTTTTAAAAAAATGCAATTTAGACATTTGATAAAATTAGTTTAAATGGCTCAAAATGACATTTACATAGTATTCAAATTATTTAAAAATATTTTGATTAGTTCAATAAGACATCATTTTATTTATTGACATACAATAATGCATTACATCTATAGTAATGTAGAATAAACAAAATCCAAAGTTATCCTTTGAAATGTTTTGAAAATAAGTCATTCTTTTTTTATACCCCAATCATGGATACACCCATCAAGAAAACACCAAGAAACAATGAGATACTAAGAAAATGAGAAGTTGTTTTCAAGCAATGTCAAAAAGACATTAAAAGATATTAGGCAATGCCAAGAAAATGCCAAGGGATGGCTGTTAAAAGTAATTCCATTTGAACCAAAAATAATAATTCAGGTAAAAATGTTTTTAAAAATTACCATTTACAAAGAGGACAAAGAGGACATCCCTCTTGGCAACCCTCATACAAACATATCGTTAAGGAATCCAAGCAATGCATGGGGCTATCCTTTCATTGAATGCCAGATTACGTAGAATAAATCTTTAACAGTGACAGTTAGTAGACCAGCAATCTTGTACTCTACGATGGCATTCAAAATTGTACTCAAGTGTGCGATTCAAGTACTCTCCAATGACGACTCTTAGAGCACTCCACCTATGGAAGTAAGAACTCATGTACCCTGTTATTTGGAGGAAACATGTACCGGTCGAATGGCGTACACATGTTTTTTTGCAGTTAAGTATGCCTTGCGAATGTTGCATTAAAGAGATTTTTTTTTTCCAATTGGCCAATCGTAGTTATTGGGACTCAATTTGGTCGTCAGTTTTAATGGTCTCTTACTTTGTGAGTTTTCTCCCCGGATAAGGTGGGGAGCGGACATTTTTCATGACTGTATCTTTGAAGGGGAGGTATAGCTGGAGATATTGGTGTAAGCGCGAATATAGGGGAAGCTTATATTGGAAATTTAACTACTTAACAGAAAGAGGTCCTTGATTACCAAAAATAGCCGAGGTGTGGGAGCACCAGGGTTACTTCCAATGACCAGCAGGCCATAATTATTGAACGTAACCAGCATCCTTTGCATCCATAAACTGTGCTGAACGACTGGATGTAGATCAATTTTCATCCATACACAGAATGAATATGGATCATTTCCCATTCACACATAGAACAAATGATATAACAATGGAGTGGAGGTCCAATCAGGAAGCGACACACCATCCAGTCAGCCTCTAAAGCTGGCTATGGGGTTAATTGACCACCTATGTCTAGCCCAAACCAATGTGGGTGTTTAGGATTGGTGAACAGTACCAAATCCCCCTCCATGCCCTTGTTTTTGGTTGCTTGCAAACACCAAACATATGATGTCTTGATCCTAAATCAAGGTCTTAATTTGTTCTACTCGAGCAATAAGGTGGGGCAAAATGTGCATTCAATATGTTTTTTGGATTAACATCATCATAGTCCTATATTGATAGAAAATGCTAATGTTGGGGATTATCAAAGTATCATTAATTTTTTGTGAAGGGTCCATCAAAGTGGTCCATTATAAAAATAAAATAAAATAAAATATTGGAATGCACTGATGACTAATTAATATGAATTTACAAGAAGGTATGGTCGTTAATGATATATAATATATATTTTTATATGCCTCAAAACATTTACACATGGCTTTGTAAATGTATTTAACAAATATTTACATTCACATGAGATTTACATGCCATATTATGCACTGTTGACACTTACACACACAACACTGCTAAATACTGATAGAGGGCCATCACTGGGCATGCTCTAAATTGTTGAATTGTAACGAACCAAATTTAAGAGTTCAAAGAGAAAAAGGCTACCAGGCACAAAAACTTACCACTGCGGGTGCTACTTTACAGTGGACCCTACATGACTTGCAACTTCTTCCACCATGTATATAGTCACCAAGGTCCAAGAGGCTTCACTTAAAAAGGAAAATGTATCAGAGTGGATACTTATTTACAGTGGCCCCTACAGTAACTGCAAATTCTTCTGCCATGTCTAGTCTGGGCTTACATGACAATTGAAGAGTACAAGAGGCATTACCTAGTCTAGGGTATTGTAAGGGTTCATTGCACTTTGTGGGACTGCTCTTTTATGGACTGCAATGCGTTATAGAACTTGATGTCACTTGTCACTTAGGAGACTTGGTTGACATAAGCTTGTTAGATAATGTGTCAGGTCAACTTTGGTATCTCTTATGCATATATCAGAGTCTAGGGAGACAGATTATGTCATTTTCTTGATCATATTATGTAACATAATCTTTGGGTAATGATCATTGATCATACAATCATAATCTTCCCAAAATCTGTATGTTTAAATTGAATTTCTAAAAGAATATTTGAATCTGTCACCCTAGACCTTCATGTCATGGAATGACCTTGGCCCATTATCGTGTTCAATGCATCCCCCTAGCTCAGGCTCACCTAGTGCCTTACCCAAAATCTCCAAAATAGCACCTCATGTTTTATCCCATATTATCTGGCTGTGGTTCAATTTCCATGTTAATTTGTAAAGAGTGGTGAGCCAAATGGAAGTGTAACAAAGCATGCTTCTATTTTGGGGAGGGAAGCATATCTAGGCTTCTATGTTGGGGAGTACCCATGTTCCAAAAATATTGGTGATGGGCCAATCAAATGACTCCTTTTTGAAAAATAAAATAAAAATGAAAGCATGAATAAGTACCCCAAACTTTTAATATACACCCATAGTTCATGCCCCTGCAGGCTAGGCCAAAACTTGCAAAAACATTCTTGCAACAAATGAGGTGAGGCAGCATGCACCCACAAGGCCTAGGATTTTTTTTCTTTTGGGGTAGGGTGTGGGTGTTGGATTTTTTTGTTCCCAATGTGTTCCCTAACCTGTTCCCAGTAACTCCTCATTTTACACCATATCCTTTGCCCAAAGTTCTACTCTTGTAACTATGTAACCAGCCCCAAAGGATGAGGGTTGCACCATATATTTTGGGACTGTCCACTTCAATTTTTTTTTTTGTGATCAGCCCATCACATAAGGAAAACATAAAAAAACAAACACAAGTAATTAATATGAATCACCATTTAGGTATATAAGTATATGGGAAGGGCTTACTCCCCCGTGCCTCCCCTAATTTGAGGGTAGGAACTGGAGGGTGTTGGGTTCGAGACGACCACTTTCAGGGAGGCTAGTGGGAGCATGCCTCCCCACTGTGTAAAGGTTTTTATTCAAATGGTGGAAGGTCTGAATGTGGTCAGTGGAAGGGTCCTTCAACTGTTGAACTTATCTTCTGTGCGTGGACGTGCTTTCAAATACAAAGAAAACAACCTTGGAGTACTTTATGGGACAGCTATAAGTTGTCTTGGTACACTACTGAACTGAAATTCTTGGAAAGGAAATCATTAGGCCTTCCCGTTATCATTTGAATTTATAATATATAGTCAGAATCTACGGGCGCGATGAAGCAACTGGCTCTGACTAAATTGGCCGTAAAGCATACGTTAATCAATTACCAATGTCACTGCATATTTCTTTCTCATGATGACGACCTCCCAACAACTCACTTCTGCCATTCATTCGTGGCTGCTTTCACAATCGTACCTATTATTCCCTGACAAATAAATTATTAAAATTATTATGGTGGTGGAAGAATTTATTCTTGGCGTAGACGGAAATTGGAAGTTTTGGGAATCGGCGAGGTCGGGCAGTCTGCGGGTCAAAACAAAATGGCATTCGCGTGTCGGCTCACAAACGCTCGTCTTTGTGTTCGACAAATCGAAAACGCGACAGACTCCAGATTCCTATGAAATCCCGCTAGTTCACACTGAACTGCATAATGCCCCATTGTCCTCCACACCCAGATTCTTTAAGTTGCAAAGATCGATCCATATCCATCACATCTCAATTTAGCTCGCAGGACGCAATTAGTGATAGGTCAAGGCTGGGTGATAAATCATCTCACCCATTAGACACACCTTCGATTGGTTGAACCAGCCAAGCCACCATAGAGCTACAACAACTGTCTCTAAACCTCTCTCTTTGACCAATGTTTCTGGCAGCTCAGATCACTCGACCATCACCAGTGTTTTCCTGGTTGCAAATCCAGCTCTTCACTCACAACTCGATTGTTCCAATTAGGTAGCAGCCTATATCCTAAATATCATACTAGCAATAATCAGCATGGTGCTGATAGTAATTGTTGCTTTGCTGATCGTGGCATTTTTGGACGGAACACAACTGCAGGTCGCCACTGCGGTCAGATTACGTGAACCTGAAAGCGTCGATCCTCACTCACGCCTTTCTAATCCCAGGAGACCATAGTCAGCAGAGGAGTTGCCAGTAGCGCAGGTAAATAATACTATGGATGTCCAAGCACCAGCTACCATCATTATGGTTACTTTTGACTCACGAAGTGAAGGCGTTCCTCCTAATCATGAAAATCTTTGGAGCTTTGAGCTTGAACTTCTTCCTGGCAATTACGAAAACCTTCCGATCTTTGAAGACGCGCCCCCTGCCGGTACCGTTGGAGAAAGAAAATCGGCTTGAACTCTTTGAATGTACACCGACGTGGTCTCGGGACAAGGGATAGAACAAGTCCTGTACAGGAACCACCAAGCGGTAACGGTGGTGGTGATTAGGCGTTTCTAGTTTCTACCACACCATCAGCAGGCTCTAGTGAATGATCAAATCCTCAATGGGATTATGTAACCCAGCACGTACCCGCCAGTGCACCATCCGTTGGAAACCAGTTATGACTGATGGTTCATCAATAACTCAATTGCACCATTGAAGGTTCCACTATCCTGTAAACTCCTAGTATTTCCACTTCACAATTTACCTCTAGATGCCTGCCTATGTAAGTTGGTAAGTAGGTGATCATTGGGTAGGTATTTGCTTTTGTTATGGGCAAAAATTTGCCAGTTCTGAACATCTTGGGGTCAAATGAGTTGTGGCAATTACATATTGTGCAATAAAAGGGAGCACATAAAAATCCATTGTCTTGGCCAACATGGCTAGGATATGTTCTTGCACAAGCTGGTTAACTAGTATGAGAGGGAAAGTTCACCTGTTCACATTGCTGCATTACAAGATATTGCAATTGAGGACTTTCATCAATATGGACATTGGCGTGTACCTTTTGGCAATGGGCGAGATTAGGTCCTCAATGAATTGGAGATAAATTATCATTACTTTTGTAAGGAATCTTGCTAGAAAAGAAAAGAAATACAATAATGGGTAAAAACACAATCCAAAGAGCCATTAAAGTGAGTGGACACTTTTTTAATTGCATTTTTTAATGTTTCAAAAATCACAAGGGAAATATAATAGTTTGGAATGTCATAATAATTTTTGGAATATTTTTTACTAATTGAAAAGTTTACATTTTAAAAGCTTGATAGAAATCAAAAATGTTTTTGCATGTTCATTTAGCATTCAAACCTCAAGAACGGACAATCTTTGTTTTTTCTAAACATTTTTTTTTTAATACCAAATGTGCATCATTTCTTTTTCAAATTGGAGAGAATTTTAAGATTAATCATTAGAATGGCAAAAGGAGTTGAACTAATGAAAATTGTTTTTATAACACATTTGAGCACATTTGGTTCAAAAGTGCTTTTGACTTTGAAAATTATGGATTTTGAAAATGTGGCTTTGACAAAAGTTGTTCATATTTATGTGATAGAAGGCATGAATATATAATACATATGATATAATATAAAATCAATTAGTCAAAATGTATTTATATCTAACATGCAATGTTATATTGGGCATCCAAACTACAAAATTTAAAGTTGTAAACCAACACAAAAGTGACATGTGTGATATTATTAGTCCTTGGAAAAGGACTTTTACTTTGATGCCCATGGTTCCTTTGACTATGTTCTCATGTAGTAGGTGGCAATACCATCATTTTCCTTTTCTTCCCTTCTTACTGATCAACTACAACTTCATTTAAAATTTTCTTATGTTTTTTATGTTGAACTAAACTAACATCATGTTCATTAATGCAATGGGTTTTTTCATAGTTGTGATGTCATGTGCAAAAGTATGAAAAAATACCTTTTTTGAAACTTTGTTGTGTTATTAAATGAAGATTCATTGAGTGGCACATGGTGCACCTTATGTTTTAAGAGGTTTGGATGTGGACACCCGTTGTTGGGTTGTTCAATACACAAAATGTTCAAGTAGATGAAATTTGATTGGGAAGTTTTAAAACCTTTTATTTTTCTGCAATTCCAACAATTGTACCTTCATAATTATATAATCAAATTGTTTAATAATAAGTTCATCAATCACTATTTTTGTGATTTGAGGACCATCCATGGTGTTTGTAGGTTGTTGGAGCTACACAATATCACTTGTCACCCTTATAATTATTAATTACACCACCTTTGGGTTATGCACTTTAATTGGAGTCAAAGCATTTGAAAGCAATTTTTTTTTCATGTTTTAATGTCAAAAATCGTACTAATGAACATTACAATTCATTCAAAAAAAATCATTAGGCATTATAACCAATGTTTTTAATTATCACAAAGATTCTTATTTTTGGGGAAATTTTTTAAGCATGACATATTTTTGGGAAAGTTCTTTAATCATATATTTATATAACAATGGGTCCATTTACGATTGGGGTACTGGGGTTGTCAAAATTGACATGACGTGACTATTTTGTGTTGAGCCTCATGTTGGGATCCAACTTGACACATTTGTCATGTTTGACAAAATGAACTTAAGAAAATATTTATTAACACTCGAGCAACCCCCATTACAAATGGCTACTAAGACCTTTTGGTTGCCACAAAAGAGGGGGGGGGGGGCGCTTTCCGAAAACATATGACACACCCCTTTTCCTAGTGATTAAAACAATTTAGTCACCTTTCGACACACCCCCACCATTGGATGATGATTGAAATTTTTCTATTGCCCAAGAGGGCATGGTGGGGGATGATGCGCCCCCTTTTTTGGCAATTGAAAAATTTCAATCACCATCCGTCATACCCCACCTTCAGATGACAACCAAGAGGGGTGGGGCATGTGCTATCATGTTGGGAATTTTTTTTTCATCCCTTGTTTTCCCTTTTGGGCGATCAAAGAATTTTGGTTGTCATTCGGTAATTAATGTGGTGTGTTAGATGGTGATTGAAATTCTTTGGTCACCATCCGACAGTGGGAGTATGTCAAATTGTGAACAAATCTTGTCGATTGCCAATCAATACCATTGTCCGATGGCAACCAAATTTTTTTGGTCGCCCAAAAAAACATGGGGGGGAAGGACAAGAAATGGCAATAAGAACAAGGTGAGGAAATAAAAAATGGAAAAAAAAGAATAAAAGGTAATAAGAACAAGGGGAAAATATTGGTAAGACTAAGCGAAAGGAGAAAAGAAAGGGTAACACAGAAGAAAGAGGGAAAATGGCAGGAGTGAAAACAAAAGAAGGGGAAAGAAAACACAAGGCAAAAATGAAAGGAAAAGGAAACCAAAACCAAAAAGGGGGTTAACCAAAGAAGAATTCTAAAAACATAAGGGGGGATGAAAGAAAAAAAGATAAAAGGTGGGGGCGTACAAAGAAAAGGAAAAAATCAAAAGGGGAATGGGGATGAAAGAAGCAAAAAAACAAGTAAAATAGGGAAGGTGAAAAATCAAAGAACAAGGAAAACAAAACCCAAATGGTGGAGAAGGAAGAAAAAAACAAAAGGAGGGGTTTTCACTAGATAGCAACTAAATTCATTCGCCCTGGTCAAATTTGCTTAGCCCCATCAGATGGTGACTGAAATGGATTCAGTCGCCACCATATTTAATTACCACCGTTGGATGGCAATAAAATGGATTTGGTCGTTGCCATCAAATTTGGTTGCCATTGTCAGATGGACATGCAAAAACGGGGAATATGACAAACCCCCTTTTGCTTGTTTTAGTCACACACAAGGATGGGCAACTTTCAAAAATTTGGTTGCCATCAAACCATCACAATTTCTTGAATGGCGATTGAAATTTTTCAATTGCCAAAAAAAGGGGCATGCCACATGTTGTTGAAAACCTCTTTACAAGAGCTTTACAAAAACTTTTTGTGGCACCCCTTTTGTGGCAATTGAAAAAATTTGGTTGCCATCCAAAAAATAGTGATGATAAGATGGGGACTAAAAATTTTCAATCACCACACCTTGTCCCATTTCAATTGCCACAAGGATGGGTGACTAAAAAATTTGGTTGGCCTTTTTTGTGGCAACCAAAGAATTTCAATCACCATTCGACACACCCACACACCGTCAGATGGCAAACGAAATTTGTTGGTCACTGAGGAGGGAAAGCGGGGCATGAATTTTTTTTCCCCAAAATGATAGCATAGGCCCCCACCCCTTTTGGTTACCATTCGACAATAGGGGTGGGTTAAATGGTGATTGAAATTTTTTGGTTACTAAAAGGGGGTGGCACATGTACCCCCATCATCAAACGGTGACTAAATAATTTTGGTCGCCATCTGACACACCCACACCATTAGATGGCAATTGAAATTTTTTGGTTGATATCCTACACATCCACACCATTTGATGGTGATCGAAATTTTTCAGCCGCCCAAGAAAGAAGGTGAAGGTTGAATTTTTTTATTTTTCCAAAATGATAACACAGGCTCACACCCTTTTTGAGAATTGAAAAATTTTGGTTACCATCCAATGGTGGGGGTATATTGAATGGTGATTGAAAAAATTTGGCTGCCATCCAACAAACCACCATTGTCCGATGGTGACTAACAAAGGCTTTCCAAAAACATATGACATGCCCCCCTTTTGTGGTGATTAATTTTTTTTCAATTGATGTAGCATTGGCAACTGAAAAAATTCAGTTTTTTTAGTTTCCACAAGGTATGGCAATCAAAATTTTTTCAATTGCCATAAGGTAGGATGACCAAATTCTTTTAGCCACCACATGGTTTATGGTGACCCAAATGGGTCTAGTTTCGGTTGCCCATAAACCTACCACGGGCAACTTAAGAATGTTTTTGAACTAGGTTGACTCTATATTGACGTGATGTAAAGGTGCATTTGTGTCCAGATGCATCCATCACATTGTGATGGATGCACAAATGTGGTGACAACCCTATGGGGTACTAAAAAGAAGTGTTTATTTTTTTAAAGAATTCAAAGGACAACTTTGGATTTTTTTAATATTACATTATTATAGTTATAGTGGATTGTTGTATGCCAATAGATAAAATGATGTCTTATTAAATTAATAAAAATATTTAAAAATAATTTTGATACTATGTAAATGTCATCTTGAGTTCTATAAATAATTATATCAAGTGTTTAACATCATTATATTTTTAAAGGAATCAAAAGGAACGCATAAAATCATACAATTGATTTCAAAAAAATTGTACAACAAAAATATGCCCCCTTCTATGAAAGTACATGTTCATTGGATGAACTAGATGAAAAATCAAATCATACAAAATCTTGAAATTTTGAAAGAAAGGGATGTAAGGCAAAGGATTCATTTTTTAAACCATTTGACAAAAAAATTATGTTCAATGGGTTTAGAATGTCTAGCTTTAGGTGTAGGTCATAGGTATAGGAAATCATCTTGCCAAAAAACATGTTTAGTGTCCATTGAAACTCATTTTGGGATTTTGTGGGATTTTCTACGTTTTTAGCTATAAACCAAAATATTCATACACAATTATGTATGAATGTGAAAACTCACCACTATCACATGAATTATTTTAAATTGGACTAATCATTTTTTCTCATTGAAATTTGTTTCAAGTAAATGTTATTTGCAAAAAGTAATCCCACAAAAGCCTTGGAGTCCTTTTTCCTTTTTTTAGTACCCTAATCGTGAATGGACCCCAATACATTGCAACATCATTTTGAGTCAAATTTGATTTTGTTTCAACTTTAGAGTGGAGTGCTTTTATGATATTTTTGGAATATTATTTCAAAATAAGGAATGATCTGAGCAAACCCATGTCTAAAACTCTTATTATCTTACTTGCACCCCTTTTCCCTTTCCCCATTAAGCTTTTGACAAATCATATCATGGTGCATGATAAATTCTATGCCTATGGATTCATAATAACCTCAATAATAAACATTGAATATTTCCAAATGTACATAGATCCATTTTGAAACATGGAAACAAAAAATATTATTTTCTATTTAAAAAAATTTATTCAATTGCACCAAGGTTTAATAATTAAGGAAAAGGTTTCAATAAAAACCCAAATTACAGCAACAATAAGACAAGGACACACCGCATAAAATACAAAAATACAAGTTTACATTGCTTTCAAGCTTGTATCCTTGTATCCTTGCACCATAAGCTTATATTGCAATGTATGGTGCAAGGATACAAGGACACAAGCCACCAAATAAGTAGAACCTTTACAACCCACAAAGACATATTAACTAAAAAATCGTCAATTGCAAAAATTTTGACATGAAATTTAAAATGGAAATGAAAAGAGATTGTAGCATAAAAACATTTAAGATAAAATAAATATGGGTGAAAGCACACTACAAGGGGGCCAAAATTATTGTCACATTGTATTGTTTTTAGGGGCCCCTTGTTTGAACTTCAACCATGTCCTTATTATGAAGGATTTTCACAATGTTTTTGCATACTATGGTAGGTCAAAACCCAAATAAGTCAAATTCCAAAAAAACTACACTTTTAAATTTAATATGATGTGATGTTAGAGTATATATGTGCCAAAATAATATATGTCATAATGCACTAAAAAATGCAAATATATATTTAAAATAATTAAAATAATTTTTAATCTTCATGAAATTCGTAGTACTAAACATTGTGGTTCCATATGATTAGAGTAAGTTTATGAGCCATGTGAAAAGTTTGATAATTATCATATCACAAATGGGTGTTTTTGGGGGGTGATGACCATAAGTATGTGGTAAATTAACATTTTCACAAACTATCACTTTCAAATGGAAAATGACAAGATATGTGAAGTGGGTCATTTTTATTTAATTTCATTTTGAGATTTTTTTGATTAAATAATTCAAACTCAAACCTAGTGCAATCCCAAAAACAAAAATAGGGTTTATTATACTGCATATACCAAAAATATACCCATTATTCCTTGAATATAATTTTTTTTCAAATAATATTAAATATCATTAACTTTGTGAGAATAAAAATATCAAACCCAAAAACCAAAAGTGAAACCCAAAATTAAATGCAACACATTTTGCAAAAATATACATTACATACATGTCGTGAAAGTGCCCAAAATGGCCGCCTTGTAGTGTGTTTTCACCCACATATGAAGGTTACAATTGAGGTTTGAGTGACAAAGAAGGGTAAAACTTATAGAACATTAAAAAAGAAAACAATATTGACAAATTGAAGGGTCTTAGTTTGCTTGAATGTATAGAAAATATTATCCCACGTAGTTTTTTATGTGATTTTTCGAACAAAATACCATATAATGCAATGCTAGGTTTTCTTATTGAAAATTTGAAATTACAATAATGTAATATGGAACAAAAACATCACAAAAATGTTGAGATATATCCATAGTTATAATATAAATGGTATTTTGGTAATATTGTAAAAACATCAAATTTATGTCTTGTAACATAAATACCTCATACATGTATGGAATTGTTATGTTTAAAATTATTTGTTTTAAGGAAAAATTGGTGTAGTCTTCATCAATATCCATTAGATGCATCTTTTCACCAATTTTTAGGCCCAACCATTAACAATGACTATGTAAACTTGTGTATTTGGATGTTTTTAAAACTATTGAAAATTGTCCCACATAGGAAAATACCTTATCTTATTAAAAAATGGTATGAAACCAATTTTGAAAGTGCTAACAAGGAAGTACACTAGTGCCACCTATATTTTATGTTTGAAATTAATCCTCTTAAAATCATAGTCATATGGTTTATAAAGGGGTCCCATATGACTTCTTTTCATAAAATACTAATAATTTTCATATATTTGAACCCAAAGTTTGTACAATAATGCTACATGTCATATGGTTTGAATGTTTGAAGATCTTGACACATAGAAAATTGTGCAATTCACATCTTTAAATGAGAAGGTTGGTGGAAATGTGTAAGTTTTTTGGAAATTTGAAAATACTAAAAGGATACAATACCATATTATAAAAACATTTACACTCTAGCAAATTGAAACCCATAAGCACAACAACATTGTAAGTTGCACATTTCTAAAAGAAAACATTGCTTGAGTTAAGGGTTTAACAATTTATTGTAGTTCATAATGATCACTATAGTTAATGAAAAACTTGCATATTTCAAGTACAATAGGGTGTACAATTGATATTAGGGTGGCAAGGCTCAATTGGCTCCTTCGTATATATATTAAGCTTGATATTTGAACTTCTATAAGAGATTAGTATTTCCCAATTTTTTCCAACCACTTTACTAAGCCAACATGGTATTAAGCTAGGTATCTCCACAACTAATACCAACTTAATTTAATATCCAATACCAATATTGATACCATTGTTGAAAATAGTTACAAACCTATATACCAAATTGACATTGGTCCATGGGTGGGTAAATCTATTACCATGATATACTCGTAGGTATATAATAAAATAAATATATACCCTAGTACTTGATTTGTAAATGTTTTTGTTTACCTTTTTAATTACCATACCTAGTTGGTAAATATTTCAAATTACTCTCTTTATTCTACCTAGCTCGTATATACTTGAAGTTTACCTTTACAAGTTTGGGGGAAGTAAATTGTCTTAACAAAGGTGTAAATAGATGGTAATATTATGTGCTAAAAACACTGTATAACATAGATCCATGGCCATATTTTGCCATGCATGTGGCTATAGTGGATTTTTTTTCACTTATGATGACTAACTATTGAATATATATATTTTTAGTATTTTATTTGTATCCATAATTTATTCAATTATTTGATTTGATTGTATTTTGTTAATTTTTATAAGATGCTTGAAATTTCATGTGTTCATTCAATTGCATTTTTTTTCTTCGTTTAAAAATGTGCCATACTAATGTGAATAGTTTTTAATCCTATAGTTACCCACTTACAATAGATGAAGTACCTGCACATTTAAATGTGCAAGATTTGAAAATTATAAGGTGGGCACTACAAGAAGATGTGCCAACATTGGTATAGGCATTTAGGTAGAGTGTTAAGCTACCATAGATGTCATTTCCATAGGAGAGACATATGAGGGAACAAAGGCAAAAGGTCAAGAAAGAACATGATACCAGGTTTCCAAAGGTTGAAAAGCATCCATTGATGGATGAGGACATATATGAAAATTGGATGGACAGTGCAGGAAATCCACAACATTTGTAACAACAACAACAATAACATACACAAGGAGGTCTATAGGCTAGTGGACTATAGACAAAGAGGATGGAAACACAACCTCCTTTAGAAGTATTTAGACCACTAGAACTTCTTGTACCAACTAGTAGACAAGGATTTGCAAAAGGACAACCATTTGAGTTTGGCCTAGGGAATGGAATAGTACATGAGTTAGGATCTTTTGGAGAGGAATCCAAAAATCGTACAACACACACAAGTACACCAAAATCTATGGAAGAGGTAGCTGTAGAGGTGATGCAGTTGATAAAATAGTTAAATTGTTGCAAACCATGGTTATTGTGATTTTGAATATGGGGAATTTGTATTTGGAGGTGAGTAGTTTGAAGAACAGATTAGCCACAGAAATTAAGGAGAAAGCAGTATTACACGTGGAATTGGACAAGGAGAATGATTTTCAAAAGGAATATAAACGCAATATAGAAATATGGAAGAAGAATAGGACAAACAATGAATAAAAGATCAAAACGCTCATACAAAAAATGAAGGACGAGAATGAGGAGCTCAAATCAAAGATAGGGTTGATGAAATCATAGGCTAAAGAATTAAAAGAATTAAAGAAGATGATAGAAGCCTACGAAACTAAAGAGAAAAAAATGGACAAAAACATTATTCCATTACAAATAGCAATAGGAGGCCTTGAGTAGTCAAGTGGAAGCATTGACTAAAGAGAAGAAGAAGAAGGAAAATGTACTAACATACCTGGAATTGATTAATTTGAAGAATGTTTCTCTGCTTAATTTTGAAAAACTTAGAAGAAAAATAGCAAAGGCAGAGATATGGAAATTGGTGGAGGCAAATAAGGAGCATCAAAGGAATCTATAGTAGTTGTAGGCATAGTTGGAGACTACAAATGAAAAGAAGAAGAGTTTGGAACCAATTGGTATGAAAAAAAGGTTGGAGGATTATGAATAATGTTGCAATATTACATTCTAATGAGAACAAAGAACAAAATGAAGGATTTTGACGCAGAGTTTGAGGAGTGCTGGGAGGTTGTAGAGGAATGCTTTGCAAAGGAGTCAAAAAAAATCTTGCCCAACATAGAGTTGGTGAAAGGAGCTTAAGTATAAGTTGGAAATATATGAGAAATTTTTTTTAGATTTTTTCTGTGGAAGTCCAACAAGTATAGAAACATCAGGCCAAGATGAAGAGGATGAAACAAGGCTTAGTGGGATAGCTCAGGAGGAGGAAATGTAGAATGAAAAACCATAAGTACTTATGGAGGGAGTCAAGAAGAGAAAGAACCATAGATAGTTCCAGAACAATAATAGATGAAAACCACTCCAACAACAGAAGCATAATAGGGTCAGGAATGTAGCCACTAAAAGTGGAAGCATAGAGTAAGTTAATGAGGAGGAGGTCAGAACTACAAATTGAAAGGTAGGTACAAAACCCTTGGTTGCTATACAAATTAAGATTGCAAAAACTGTAGTTGGGCAACCAGAAGCTTAGAAAGTTGCTCAATGATTTCATTTCATTTTTTGTTATTTTACAAGGATTTTAAGGATGGAATCTAGAGTACAGAAGGGGTAATGTTAAAGGAGTAGGATGATTACATTGTTTTTGGATGTATAAAGCATTACAAATAAGGATTGATCATTAGACATTGGCGGTTTGAATTTTGAATTCTTGTTAGTTTTGATCCATGTTGATGGTGATTTGGGAACTACCCAAAGGTGGGAGTTCTGGGAAAGTGAAATTCATTTGGAGACACATAGTTTTGGAGTAAACAAATAGATGTAAAAACTTTGTAGCAAAAACTACAAATTTTGGTTTTTCATACCATAGATTTAATCTTGTTGTTTGATTACATTTCAATGGAACATGGAATTTTTTGTTATATTTTGATTGAAATTTTTAGTAAATAAGGGAAGTATAGACTTCTATAGTGATTTCCATATTCAAATTATTGTGTGAATTATTTGTAGTATCAAAAATATCATGAAATGAATTGTAATTTTGTTTCTGGTTTTCTACATTGTATTTTGAAGTACAAATTATAGTTATCTAAAATAACCATGAATATGTTGTTTTAATGAACTATATACATAAGTGTGTTCAGAAGTAGTGCAAAAATTGTGAATGTTTGAATATTGTAATGTAAATATGTTGTTACAGTAAATGTGGAGTAGTTCTACAAAAATTTAATCCACATCTACTAGACTTGTCAATTAGTATATCTTCAATGTGCAAATCAACTTCTTGAACCTCTAGTTTAGGTGTTTTTATCATGTCCACAAACCACCCATTGGGTTGAATCTTGTTTTCCATAGCATTCAAGTTGAATGGCCATATTTCAATTGTTTTGAAGCCTTGGCATGTGTTATGTGGAGTAAATGTTTTTTTAAGTTTAGTTAGCAACACCCATTGTGCTAAATCTTCTTTTCTAGCACCTTTTCTTTTGTTAACTAATGTTCACATGTTCTTGTAAACTCTAAATGTTATTTTGAAAGGTTTGAAACATGTAACATCAAAAGGTTGCAATGCATGGCTTGTGTGTGATAACAAAGTAATAAAATCCAACCTTACCTCCCTTGTCTTGTGCACTACATCTAGTGTAACATGCAAATTGTGTCCATATAAAATAATTAGATGACAATTTTAGTACTATTCATATTTCCTTTGTGTGCTTGAATAAAAGCTATCAAATGGGAAACTCTGTTTTTAAACAATATTGTTGTCATTCAAGCTTTAGGCTACATACCCATTGTAGTTCCATATTCACACCTATCTATGAAATTGCTTACCTTTAAAAATGTAAAATTTTGGAAATGATTATCTTGTTGCATTGATGTAAGACAAGGTTCACAACCATTCCTTCTAGTTTAGTGTAATTAAATGAACAAATTTGGAACTGGTCCTAAACAAGACAAATGCACCCCCATTTTTCTTAGCTTAAGCATTGAACTCATCATAGTTCCATATTTGAACTAGCCAATACTTGTATGCACTATACATCTTTGCTAGGTTTGTGCAAATGTTTCAACATTAGTTGGGAAAGGCTTTTCACATGCCCAACCTTTAGACCTTAGGCAACCTTCAATGATAGTTCAAGTTTGCATTTCCTAAACCGTTTAACCCACCCCCACCTTATAAATTCATTTTTAAAAGGTGTAATCTTTTTCTTGTATGAGTGTGATTGGTTCCCCAATCCTTTACATCTTATTCACATATGCAACAACTGCTTCTTCTTCCCTTTTTGCAATAATCTTATTTTACCCTTTTTATAATTCAATCATTGGGATCCAAGCTGTAGATCCACATGCATCATGGAACGTTTGATTTTGTCCTTTTCCACTACCCAAATTCATTAGGTTTTTAGTGAAATGGGACAAAATTGACTAATATGCAATCTCGTAAAAAAAGATTAATTGATTAAGACATTTTTACTGAAATATTTTTTAGTTGTTTTGGATAGTCACATGTTGCACTAAATAATTTTTAATTAAAACATTATGACATGTATATGAGGTCCCAAGTTAATATGACATGTAATAACATGCCATGTCATCATATAACTTTTTTCATTTTTATTTATTTATTTATTTTCTGGGTTTGTTTCTCAGATTGTGGAATCATGGATTACATTTTTGTTGTGAAATTTACATGTTGTGAAAATTATTTATTTATTTATTTGATTTGGTCAACAAAAATGTTTTAACTACATCTTTTTCCCCAATTTTGTTTACAAAAATGTTTTGACATTATTTAACATGATGTACATGTTTATGTATTCACCATGATGTATATGTTTGTAAATTACATTTATACAAGATATATTAAAGCATGCATTCATTAAAGATTGAACCCAAGATGTCATGGAAACACATTAAGGTCTTAACCACCAAACAATTTCAAAACTTTGTTAATAAAGATGAAAAAGTTTAATTTTATTATGTTTGGCATGAAATTGTTTAAGAAATTCAAAATTTAACATAATTTTTTTGCAACATTTATTCAAATGCTACAAATGGAAAAATGATCTTGAAGTTTATTCAATAATGTATTCAAAAAAATTATATAATTTATAAAAATTAAATTTACAATGTTAAATTTAAAATAACATTTCATGAATAAAAAAACAAATATCCTTTTTATTTAAATTGACCTAAAATCTTTGTTAATTGAGTGCGAATTCAAAAGTGCATTTATTAAGTCTTTTATTTTTTTTAATTCATTACATAAACTATGTCCATTTTTTGAAGAATTTCAAGTTCTTATTTTCCCGAATATGATTAGGTCTAAATTTATTTATTTATTTTTACAATGTTGCAATGGTAATCATCCATAAGAAGATTGCCACATTTGGTTATAGACAAGTTGTGTAGTTGGAAACTTGTTTAAATCTTTCAATATTATGGTTATTTACAATATTTTATTGTAAAAAATTGAAAATATACATTAAAAATCTGGCCCAATTTTTATTTTTTTTAAAAATACTTTTTTGATGTTGTTGCCCCCTTAAATTGGTTGAAATCGGTTGCAAGAAGAAACATTAATTAAGTAATAAATATAACCATTTAATTATCAAGACCATATTTGTTTAGCAAGATCAATCATACACTAATAACAATGATTAATTACACAACTTTGAAAAAAAAATGATAACATACATATTTTTAATGATGTAAGAATATATTTTTACCTTTGTTTCCTTTGTAAAAGGAAACACAACTTAATTTGGGTAAATTTTGGGTTTAAATAGTTGGATTAACCCCCCCTCCTCCCAACCAACATGTTTTTTTGGTTTTGAATTTTTTTAACTTGGTAATTTTTGTTGGGAAAAAACTGGAAAAAATAATGCAAATTCAAGGAAAAATGTAAACAATAAAAAACTTCCCAAAAATTTGGGATCAAAAATTTGAAAAAAAGGTTGTTACTCCCATGAGCAAAAAATTAAAAGTAATTTTAATAATTCTAACCTTAATACATAAACAATTTCAAGATCAAATTTATTTGAAAACATTTAAACTCAATCTTTGAAATCATCATAAACCTTATCGATTTTTTTGGAAGGTTTAAAATAAGTATTACTGATATAACCAAAGTTTTTTTGGTGGTGAATTTCCACCATTTTCCAAACATAAAAAGGGCCATCAACATCAACAAAGGACTTTTTAATTTTTAAAAAGTGATATAATTTTACAATGGGTTGTAGGACTTGTGATCAAAATATAAAAATATTTTAATCAAATATGTATTCAAAAAAATAATTAAAATTAAAAAAATTTAATTTAAAAGGTTTTTTTTTTTTTGAAATTGCATGTCATCAATAAATTTACAAATTTCTTTTGGTTTAAATTGACCTGAAATCTTTGTAAATTCAATGTCAATTGAAAAATGCATTCACTAAGTCTTTTATAATTTTATTTGCAATACATAAAATATGTCCAAGTTTTGTTGAATTGCAATTTTTATTCTTTCGAATGTGATTAAATCCAATTTTTTATTTTAATTTTTTTGTGATGTTCTTAAAATGGTAATCATCCATAAGAAAATTACCGCATTGGGTTATAAACAAGTTGTGTAGTTGGAAATTTATTTAAATCTTTCAATATTATGGTTATTTACTATATTTCATTGTAAAAAATTGACAATATATATTTTTTAATTGAAAAACATTATTTAAAAAAAATCCTTCTTGATATTGTTGCCCCCTTAAATTGGCCACAAAATAAACATTAATTAAGTAGTCAATATAGCCATTTAATTATCAAGATCATATTTGTTAAACAAGATGAATAATACATTAATATAAATGACTAATTACACAACTTTGAAAAAAAATCACAACATATATATATTAATGATGTAAGAATATAGTTTACATTTTTTTCCTTTATAAAAGTAAAGGTAGTTTAATTTGGTGAAATTTTGGGTATAAATAGTTGGATTACCCTCCCACAACCAACACATGTTTTTGGTTTTTAATTTTTCTTAACTTGGCAATTAATGTTGGAAAAAATATGGAAAAAAATACTGCAAATTAAAGGAAAAATGTAAACAAAACAATGTTTTGTCAAAAAATTGGGATAAAAAATTTGAATGAAAAAATGTTATTCTTAGTGAAAAGAATTTAATTTTTTTTTAATAATTTGAACATTAAAGGCATAAAAAATTCTAACATCAAATTTATTTGAAAACTTTTTAATTCAATCTTCGAGATCACTCTAAACCTTATCCAATTTTTTTGAAATTTTGAAATAAATATTAATGATGTAATTGAAAAAATAATTATGGCAAATTTCCACCATTTGCAAACACAAGAAGAGCCATCAAAATCAACAAAATATTTTTTAGTTTTAAAAATTTATATTTTTACAATTTTATATTTAAAAAAAATTTAAATGATATAATTCTACAATGGGTTGTAGGACTTGTAGCCAAAATATATAAATATTCTAACAAATTTGTGCCTCCATGTATGGTTTATAGCCAAAACATGGCTAAATTTTCTTGTGGATGATTTTGAAGAAGATTACAATTGAAAAAATAAAAAGATTTGAAAAATCACTGATGTCATTATTATCATCATTTTTAATACATTTATTAATTTTCTTTTCTAAATTGAAAATTAAAAATTCATTTCCAAATATTTAAACATAAACCTACAACTAACAAGCTTAATTTTTTTGATAATCATGTTTAAAATAAAAATAAAAATTCTATAATATTGATAACTTTTCATCATAATATTAAAAAATTTAGAAATTAAAAATATTAATCATTATTTTTAACATGGACTTTTTTAGACACTAAAAGAAAAAAATGACAAAAAATGAGGGATTATTTTGGGGTTTTTTATTGTGGCATCATGAACATTCATAATAATAAACTTGTCCATGATGCCTAAAACAAACTAGGGGAAAAACATTCATTCTAATTTACATAAATGTACAAGAATTTAATATATGAAAAAAATATAATTTAAAATTTTATATGCATCCTAAATTTCCATGCATGAACATTCGGATTTAATCATTAACCCATGCAAATATAAATGTGACATTTGTCAAGTTTTTATATATCCATTTGAAAAAATTATGATGAATGCGAAATGTAACTCATGAATAATGGATTTAACACATTCAAAGTGAATGATTCAACTCATGTAAAGATGTGATAGTTCAATAAATGTGAAAAAACTCAATAAATTATTCAAGTATAATTATAAAATGTTAAGTTGCATATGTTTTATTATATTATAATAAATGCAAAATGTAATTTGTGAATAATGGTTTTAATATTTTAAAAATGAATGGTTCAATTCATGTACACATGTTGATAATTGAAAAGATGTGAAAAAAATCACTAATTCATTTTAATATAAATGTGAGGTTTAGATTGTTACATGTATTTTAATAAATTATGGTAAGTGTAAAATGCAACTTTTAGTAATGGTTTCATTGTGTTAAAAGTTGATGGTTCAACTCATGTACCATATTGATAGTTGAATAAATGTCAAAAAAATCACTAACTCATTATAATGCATTGTGTAAATAAAATTAAAGGCAACCTCAATTTTCACATCAACAATTTGAAATTATTAAAAATTAAATAAGGTCAAATTATACTCATAAATGAACAATGTAGTGAACATAACAATTATGAACAATATTGACCATTAATTAGTGCAACAAACCTATGCAAAATCAATTTTGTGAGAAATTTATATTATGATAATAATAAACCTTTTTATGTGCGATTTCCAATTCAATCGTAATTACAACATGATTATATTAGAACACAATGTTTGCATTAAACTATTGTTGCTTCATAAAATAGAAGGTAGTTGAATGTTGATGTTTTATGATCACTACTTTAATGTTCACAATTAATTTTGTAAATGGGCCCATTTGTAGTAAGAAGTGTCATTGATTTACCTTTTTAAATTTTGTTTGTTAATTGTGCATTTAAGGTTCACTAAATAATTATTTTAGGCACAAAAATAGTTGCCCAAGAAAAGGCACTATCTATCTAAGGTGTACTTGCCTTGGCCAACATTAATTAAAGATTTCTTGTAAATGAAATATTTTGAAATACTAATTATTCCAAGTGGCAATGAAAGTTTGACATAATAATATTTAACATAGGTAGTCAACAAGTGGGTCATGGCACAATGACTCTACCCCTTGTGATAAATTTAACTCGATGTGGGGGCATTTCTTTGATTTTTTTTAATGACTTTCAGTTTTGGGTATTTTAAAAACCTCAAATACCCATTGGGTTTCATGAAAAAATTGCTAGTTTTATATAAGAATCAAATATTTGATTTATTGATAACTGTATTTATCAAATATGATACTTGTTTTAATACTTGGTCAGGGTTTGGTGCAATTTCCAATATTTGCCCATACTAAATTAAACCAATGTTGTTTAGTTTCAGTTTTGGTTTTAGGGTTATTGGTTAGTGATCACTTAAACTATTGGTTTTGAATTTCACCTTGGGTTGAGTTCTGGACCTATTTCGTCACATTTCAAGACTCCCAATTCTTGGTTTAAGAAAATAAAATCCTAGGTGAGTCCAATTCTAGATTGGATCCAATTTGACAAGAACTTCTATAAATTAAGTCCAGAACTCAACCCAAGAACCTTTTTTGAAAATCCTTTCAAAACAAAATTAAAGGTTCTTTCAAAAAAATAAAAATGTTTGAAATGGTATTGGAGGTTCTTTTGAAAAGAAAGAATCAGATGACACTAGTTCAAACTAATGTTGGCCATCTTTTTAAAGAGAACCATCAATTTTAGTTTTGATACTTCTTTTTTTTTGGGGAGGTTCTTTGAGTGCAAGTTTTAGCCTGGTCCTTCCAACTAAATTGTGTGGTGCTAGTTTTGGCACATTTGTTTGAATTCAAGAACCTCTAGGCTCAGTCCATAAATACATTTAATTTCATTATCTAAAAATTATGATGATGAAAATTTAAATCTTAATATGAAATCTAAGTTTAACCTTCATAAATCTATTGACCAATTTAAATTCCAACTTTAATTACATTACTTTCTAATTCCAGATTTTTGTAAAAAAAAAAAAACCAAAATTAAGATTTTGAATTTATTTTTCATGTTCCAAGTTTCATGATAATAAAAAAAAAATTAATATTTTTTGTTCCAAATTTTACATTGAGACATTAGTAAGTAATTTTATTCCAAAATTTATAAGTTAATGTGTTAAATTGTAATGATTTAATTATTTGATTTCCTAAGTATTATGTATTTATTAATTTCATGTTTGATCTAGTAATTAAAAATAGATTCCATATGGCATGTCCCTAGATTTTATTTATTTATACTAATTTTATATTTGAAATGGATTAAAAGTGTAATATAATTTGAGTTCAATTTTAAAATTATATTTTCATCTTTTTATTTTGTTTTGCTTTGGTCAAATAGGGTCAATATATGGTCAAATTTCAAATTACCTTAGTCATGTAGTCATGTTAATAATTAGAGATGAATGACCTTAATCATATATGCCATCAATGACTAGGGTTAATCAATTATGACACACATGAATACATCAAATGGCACATTTGACTAGATGACTATGATTGGGACATAGTCACAAAATATTCTAGTCATGAATGTTAGGTTTTGGAGTAGTGGTGGTTGCTGCTCAATGGACATCTCTAATGGAGAGGGAAAACTTGTCTCCACATAGATAAAAAGGCCCAACCTTTCACTTGGGCTGCATTTTTCTCCATTGTTAAAATGTTTTGAAGTTGTGTTGTTTAGGATGTGTGTGTATTGAAGCTACTAAAACATTTTTCTTTTCTTTTTCAACTCACAATTCTTCTTACACATCTTCTTCTTGACTCCCATTCTCCTTGTGCACTTCTTTCCTATCAATATTGGCACTACTCCTTCAAGTACATGCTAGTGTTCTTGGCTTCGGTAGTGTGTTCCCTTCCTAGCTCTTAATTATGCATGTTGATCTATTGCATGTTTCTCCCCTTTTGTTTGCTCATGCAGGTGTGGGATTGGAACATTTCCTTCTTGGTTCTTGGCTTTACTTGTTGATCTATTATGTATATCCCTCCTTTTTTGTTTGCTTGTGCAGGTGTGAAATCATAACATTTTTTTCCTGATTCTTGACTTTGCTTGTTAATCTATCGATGTATTTTCTTTCTCATTGTTTTGTGTAAATGTAAGATCATAGCATTTCCTTCTTGGCTTTAGCTTTGTTCATTGATCTATCACATATATTTCCCCGCCTTTTGTTTGCTTATGTAAGTGTGAGATCATAACATTTCCTTCTTGGTTCTTAAGAAATTCATTAATTTGTCACATGTATTTCCCCCCTGTGTTTGCTTGTGCAAGTGTTAGATTATAGAAAGCTCAACTTTCAACATTGGACTTAGTTCCAAGTTCTAAGCTTAGAACTTCAAGTAAATTATTTTTGGTTTCTTTTGCTATGTTTTTGGCTGTATTTTGGGGGTTTTGGTAATAACTCAGTTTTTTCTTTTTCTAAAATTTTCTTGATCATGCTTTTACTTTTTTGATATTTTTTGAGGTTTTTTGTGTTTTTTTTTTGGTTTCTTTTTTGTTTTTGGGGATTTTTTTACATTTTTTGCTTTATATATTTATTATTTTAAACATCATTGTTATTATTTTGTGCAAGATTTACATCTATTTTATATTTACATTGATTTTGTATCATCTTACACTTAATTCCCAATTGCACAACTTTATTACATTATGATGAAGAGGAAACTTGGGAAAATTGAGTGATTTTATGTTTTTGTAAATGTTGACACGCTTTCATCTTGTACAATTTCTTAGGATGTTTATTATAATTTAGTGTAATATAATACATTTGCTTGGCTTCTCCTCAAATCCTTTCATTTGTTTCAATTATTGTGTTTTTTAATCTTTTTTAATTATTATTTTTGATAACCAACTTGAGAGATTTGCTTAATTAATTTTGAAACTCACCAATTTCATTGGTAATTGATTTCCAAATTCAACTTGCTATTGATTTTTTGGGAACTGCAGAGCATCTGCTTAAGAATTTTAAACATCAAAAGCTGAAACCTAACATGTTTTCTAAAACATGAGAAAAAAGGTTTTAAAATGGAGACGATTCTTCAACATCGACCTAAGGATTAGAACTGACAATTCTCTTCAAAAATGCCCAAGAGAACTGCCCAACATTGGTCCAAACCAGTAGCAAAAGTTGAAATAAGAAATGTTCCATGAAGTTCCCCAACTGAACTCACAATTCATTCTAGCAACACGTCGTGAACATTCATTTCTACAAGATTCTGTAGTTTCTCCAAAATAACACCCAGAGCCCCGAAAACTCTAAGATTAGGTTTATAGGCAGGCAGCAGTAAAATGGCCTGTACACTGTACTTTTATGAAACACAATCTTAGAATAGCTCAAATGAGGACTTAGCCATAATGATTGCCCTAAGTAAGGGGCATTCAAATAGTTTTCACCTTATACTTTCCAATTTTTCATGTTTATAGTTGAGGCTGGAAAGACAAGAAGCTAACACTCTATGTTAGGTTGTCACCAAAAAGGAAGGGTCAAACAACAACACGACCCCTCTGTCCAACTTACTCAGACAGATCAACAATACAGAACCTTAGAGATCATACTCATTAGCTTAAAATTTACAGAGTTCCTCGACAGCACAAACTTTCTTCACTCTAGAGTACTCATCAAACAGCTATCAACCCCACTTAGCTAAGTCATTGGCGTAGCGGAGAGTTACAACAACTCAGCCAAGTACTCAAAATAGACATATGGATCGACATGTTTATACATTTCTGAGCTCATCTGACATCTTCAGCTCTACCCTTCCAACTTAAACGCAAAATCTTAGAAAAATCTCATCTTTAGCACGACCTTAGCCTCCTGTTATACTCTGATCTCCTTTCTCTAAACAATGTTCATCAAGAATCAAAAGCAATTTCTAAACTCTAACGCTCTCCTCCTCCCCTCCGACCTCTCAGTCTGTCTCCTCCTGTATTCCTGAGCTCATCCCACATCTTCTTCAAAAATCAGAGCTTCCTTTGCTCCGTCCTTGGCTTCCTTCACAAGCCTCCGTCCTTCCTTACTTTTTCCGCCGTCATCTCCTCAACAACACATCAATGCGACGCCATCCCCCTTCATCATTCGTGCCGCCTTTCTCCTACACTCCCCATCCCACACAGCCAGAGAGCAACACTTCCCCTGCATCCCATGCACGATCAGTACTAACCACCTTCCAAAATGATAAAATCCGCCGCCCTCATCAATGAAGGTGACGACTGGATTAACTCTAGAACCCTGATCAGTGAATCTGGCATTCACGCAAAATGCACAACCATAAAATCCTTGTTCGGCCACTCCCTTTCTGGTTACAAGGTGTTCTAAACAATTGTAGAGACCCAAACGAAGGGGTGCAGGTGCACCTGCTATACCTATCATACAAACCTATAGCCCATTCACCTGGGGTGAACCAGCACCCACACTGGTACCATGGTAAGAACGCTCAAATCAGTTCAAATTGCTTCTAAATATTACAAATATGGCATTTTTGAACTAAATCAAGGTCTCTGAGTCCAAATGTAACATTTTGTGGGCTGAACATGGTCACTATTTTAAGCCTCACTCAAGAAGTTGAAGGTATCAGTGTGGATGCTGATTCACCCTCTGGCAACCAGCACAATGGAAGAATCTACATCTCTTGATGAGCACATCACAGGAGAGCAGTTGGTGACAATAATTTTGTGGCGGGGCAAAATATTTCATGACCCAGCAGTCCACTTGCACAAAAATAGAAGTGCACAAGTAATGTGTTAGGACCACGTCTGTAAATAGCTATTACACATTGAACTATGAGTTCACTCAAGATAACTAAGAAAACAAATTCAGAACACCAAATCCATTGGCCAGGATAAAAAAATCTTCAGGCCTATGCACAACCCTATTTTGCTGAGCATCGAAAATAATGATCTCTTTCTAGCATTTCCATTGGTCCTATTAGACTCTCACAAACCTACCAAAACTCATTACACATTTAACTATAAATTGACAAAAGATAACCAAGAAAAAAATTCAGACCACCAATTTCCAAATCCAGCAATTTCGTTGGCCATAACATTTTTCTCCAGAACTACACACATACCTATTGAAAACCCTCTGTATATTAGTACACTGATGCTATGACCCTTGTGTGTACGGTGCAGATGGGGTTGAAAACTCCTGGGGAGGCTGGGTGAAGAGCTGTGGGAGTATAAAGATTTGATGTGAAACTTTGGTACCTATTCTGTAGCCTTGGGTCAACCAGGTCTCATGTTGGTACCATGGTAAAAATCTCAAAATTCATTTAAATTATTTCTAAATTGTACAAATATATCATGCTTCAACCAAATGAGGGCCTGTGAGTTCAAATCTAACATTCTTTCAGCTTAGGCACACTTTAGATGGGGGTTTCCAGCATCCAAATTTGTAGGAATCAATTTGGACTCATTTGAAGCAAATTGAATCCTTGAGTTGCACCCTACCTTGGACCCCAGCTTGCATCTTGGTTCTTCAAATCATGAGCTCTCCTTTTTAGTTTTTTTTGGTGGTTCGAACCAATTGATTTTCCCTTCAAAATGGTGCCATGGAGATTTAGCCATGATTTGTCACTTTTTGGTCAGGGACTCTCATCTAAAAAGGCCACGGGTCCAATTTATGGCTCTCATCCAATAAGATTGCTCTATTTCATTGGGCGCCGGGCCTTGGATCCTTATGTAAAGTGGCATTAAATATGGCCACTAAGGGGCCTCACTAAAAAAAGGTGAAGGAACCAACCGATTTGGGTTTTGGTTCACCCAGGCCCTAAACTTTTGTAGACTTGTGAATACCGTAGATGATCTGTCTAGTGAAAAGTGTTACAAAGTTATAGCCACTTGTGTGGCGTGGTGGAGTGATGAGCTAGCTAATTCCAGATCAGAATCTTTCTAAGTCCACAAACAAGCATCCTGGTTTCCATCATCTTCAAGAAATTTGTTCTCTTTTGATAGCAATGGGTGAGCTGGTTGTGGGTCCCGCGAGACGAGGGGGAAGATTGAGCAAAACATTCCCTTATAATAGAAAGGAGGAAACCCACGGATTCATGGGATTGGAGCGCTGCCTTAAATGCAACCATGTTTCTTCCGAGTCTAGCTGCCTTCATCTTGCCAGCTTCTCCCCTCCCTTACTTACACACACCTCTCTTCAACACTAACTTGTCTTCCTTATCAACATTTCCGGGCTTCTCCGTACCGGAATTTGTGTTTTACAATTTGTATGTCATCTTATTGCGGAGTTTCAGCGCCATCGCAAATTTTGAACTGTAGATCTTTGAAGTGAGTCTGCATTTGAGTTTTGATCACTCGTTGTATTCCAGTCGCGGATTTTGTGAGAGAGAGATCTGAAGATGCGGAAGAGTGTTGGCGCTAGGAAAAGGGTATCATCATTAGACTTCTTGCTTTTGTTACGAGGAGATTGAGCTCGGAGTTTGAGATCACCTAGATAAGAGTTCGAAACTAGTGGTCCTTCTCTAACAGGAGGGAGTCAAGGTGCGGCGGAATTATCTTGCGGAAACAAAATTCAAGATTTGAAGGTGGTTGAAAGATGGGTTTCAGGTCAGACTTGTTGTGAAACAGATCGATGGCGGGCGTGAAATGAAAAAACGTTAATATGATGAGAACTAGAAGGAAGAAAAGGAGCATGACTAGGAAGCAACTAATGAGGAGATGATTCTCGTGGATTCTGGCATGGCGAGCGCAGTACTCTTCTTAGTCACAGCTTATATTCTGCTGGCGTCATCATGGTTCGTAGCCCATGGCGCGTTTACACACAGGTTAGTACTAAGACCGTCTGGCTTTACACTCCACCTTGAGTTTGTGGTGCGTACTTGTGCACTAGAGGAAGGAAACATTCTAGTTCGTTCAGGGCATCTTCGTTCAAGGCACCAAAGATGCAGGGATCTGCTAGTGTTCAGTCTTGATGCTTTTATGTAGTATGAACTGGTCAAGCCCCTGCCCAGTATGTTGGGTAAGGGGCCAGACTTAATATGTTTGGTAAGGTGCCAGGCTTTAAGCCTGGAACCTTACCCAACATAATGGGTAAGGGTGCCACCCCAGACCTTAATGGGAGCCAAAATTGGCACGACCCATTTGTATTACATGTGGGCCAGTTTCTTCAAGTTTGTTGATTCATTTAAGACAGAACCCGGGATGATTTTAGTGTGTGAATTTCTCTACTTCACATAAGGCATAGGGTGTTCAGTTTGCAGCCTGTTGCTTAAGAACTACAAATTCAACAATGGTCTGAAAATAGAAGGCACCACGCCCCTTCTTTACAGCTGCTTCAAGTGGCTTGATTTTAAGCAATTCCTCTCTAAACCCAGCACATTGTTCCATGGAATGTAGGTGTTGTGCCTGACACATAAACCTAGAATACTTTGTTATAATAGCCAGGAGGGTATTAGGCTACTGGAAGCACAGTATTGTGCTGTAGGGTTCAATTATGTGCAATGCCCAACTTGAATAGGGATTTTACTCTCTACCTCCGTCATTTTGAAGCTTGAAACTCTTATAACCTAACTTAGTCTCTGGTTGGTTTTGCATCAGAGTGTAATTTTCATCAGCAAGATGAGTAACTCACCTCCCTTGATTGTGACTTTTTCAGCTTCATGCTGGAGGATACAAAGGTGCCACAAAATCCATCACATCAATCTGGTGTCAAGTGGGAAGCAGAAGATGAAGTGTTCAAAACTATGATAGAGTTTCATCCAAGAGGATTGACACCATCTGGAGATAGTGTCTGGCAACCAGGTGAAAAAGCTCAAAAGAAGTCAGTCTTACCAAGTTCTGGTGGTAAGGCTCATGATCCAACATTCTGCAATAATTAATGCAAATGCTTGCAATAGATGTAACTTGTAAGGTGTTGATACTTGAAGTATTAGTCTCTTGGATCTTTATGATCCCTGGGTAATATTAATCTGAAAATGAATTATGGGTAGGATTGGTGATTAGTCCTGACTGATGTCAGATGTACCTCTCATTTACAAACTGGAAAAAGTTGAGATTTCTTGATGTAGCTGAGATTAAAGAGAGCTCAGATATCTTGGTTTGACAACATGCTGATATTGTGAATGAGGTTTGAAATCTGCCACTTTGAGAAGTTGCATGTAACTGTGTTGTTAGGTGTTGGGAAACATTCCAACCTTGGCGTGACACAGAGTGCGAAACGATCATTAGTTGATATTGGAAACACATTTACAGCACCATCATCATCTCCACCACCCACTCCACCGGTGCCTTATCACTCCCCACGGTCACCACCACACCAGTCATTTCCACCAAGTCTGCCTTCCAGCCCTGAGCTTCTGGCATTACAGAATATCAAGAGTCGACTAACTGTTGACCCAACAGGAGCGCTTTGGAACTGGAACAGCAAGATGCATCCAAACCCATGCACTTGGAATGGCATTGGGTGCAGTACTGATACATCAAACTCTGGACATGTAACCATGATCAATCTATCTGGAAAGAAACTTCAAGGGCATTTATCATCGCACTTGCAACTATTGACTTTTCTGGAGTCTTTGGATTTGAGCTACAATTCCTTAACTGGACAAATCCCACCAGAGCTTGGCAGCTTACAAAACCTCAAAGCTGTCCGACTAAATGGAAATAATTTTACAGGGTCTCTTCCAAGTCTTGCAAATCCAGGCTTGCAAAGTCTTGATCTTTCTCACAATCAGCTCAGTGGAAGTATACCTGAGTCATTTAGTTGGTTGCACAGCCTCACTTTTGGGTTGAATCTGTCTCATAATATCCTTGAGGGGTGTATTCCTAGTGGCTTTGGGAATCTTACATCATTAATTGCTCTGGATCTGGCATCCAATGAGTTGACAGGAGAGATTCCAGAATCTCTAGCAAATCTGACTGCACTGGCTTTCTTGAATGTATCAGATAATCAGCTTTCTGGGCCAGTTCCCAACTTCAGAAACTTCTCTTCCAGTTCTTTTCTGGGCAATCCTCTGCTGTGTGGAACAGTTGTTGGAAAGTTGTGTCCTGACATCCTGCCACCAGCTAGTTTATGGCCAATGCCAGAAACAAACAAGAGAAAAAGGGCTCTCACAGTGTTGTTGCTCATTGGGGGAGTGATTGAGGGGATTGTATTGCTGGCCTTCATTTTCCTCCTCTGCTGGTATCTTCACCTCCAGAGAAAGATACCAAGGCAAACTGATGTCATTGTCTTTTTTGCAAAGTACCTAAAACTGCTCAATCTGACAGCAGAGGAGATTAGATTTGCAACATCTTTTACAGACGCCAGTGGGAGTGTGAGTGGACAAATGAGTGGGAGTGTAATTGGACAGATCAGGCGGGCAGTTGGGTTCAGTAATTTTGAGAAGGCTGTTCTCCCTGATGGAACTGTCTTTGCAGTTAAGGAGTGGGATATCGCCAAGGTTCAGAAACAGGCCCGGCGATGCCTGGAGGAGGAAATGTTCAAATTTGGGAAACTGAGGCACCAGAATTTGGTCCGGCTTTTTGGATTCTACATGAATGCAGATGTTTTGGCAATGCTTTTGGAGTTTATGCCAAATGGTAGCCTGGACATCCACTTGCACCCTCCAGGCCAGCATATGTGCCAACTTGGGTTTGTGCTTTCTGTATCCTACCTTCTATCATTTATTCTAATACATCCCATGAAGCTACAGTTTATTTTTTATCACCCAATTTCAAGCTTCATACATTCCGTTGTTTTTATTTGCAATATGAGCCCTCTTCTTGTATGAAATTATGTACTCCCACAGAAATATCTATTCTGCAGTCTAGGTAATAAAGGACTGCTCTTATTTTCCACATCTTGCAGTTGAAGAAATTTTAAATAATTATAGCAACCTAGTGCATAACTTTGTTTCTCCAGTATACTTGCATTTTGAGTAAGATCGTAAACCCTAAATGGTATTCAAGTTCCAGATTGAAGATGAAAAGAAGACCTATCACATTAAATCCTGGGTATCTTGCTTAACCTGCAAAGTCATTATTCTCAGGTTCAAGATTCTTGATTGTTCTAGGTGGGAGGCACGGCTTCAAATCTTGGTGGGCATTGCTGAGGGTCTTGTTTATTTACACCATGAGAACTGTGAAAACTCAATTGTTCATTGTGACTTAAAACCTGCAAATGTTCTTCTAGATTGTGACATGCAGCCCAAAATTACAGATTTCGGGATTGCCCGTCTGGTCAAAAAAAAAGGGAAAGGCTCAATTGCATCATCCTTTGTCAGCCCCTCTGGATACGTTCCCCCTGGTGAATTCTTTGTACTTATAATCTCAATTAAGTATTTCATTTATTTTGGTACAGTGAACTCAAATTTCTTGTAGACAAATACTGTACTAACATCCTCTGACTTGCAAGCAAAGCTTCACTCAGAGGGTCACTACTGCCTGTATTCATTCCTAATTTTCTCTTGCTAACATTTTGCATGCTGCCAAAAACGTGTTGTAGAGTATGCTTTCAGCACTGAAATGTCGACAAAGGGTGATGTTTATAGTTATGGAGTATTGCTCTTGGAGGTTTTAAGTGGAAAGAGACCTGCAAGCAGTGATTTGGGAATCCAGTCAACTTTACCAACATGGGTTCGGTCACTGAAGGCTAAAAAATCAGAGTGTTCTGTATTTCATCACTCGTTGATTCGAGGTGCCAATCATTCACAAATTGCCCAAATGAAGCAAGTTTTGAATATTGGACTTCTATGCACTGCTGCTGTTCCTGAGGAGCGACCCAATGTTCTTGAAGTGCTAAAACTGCTCAAGGGGATTGCTGAAACAAAGGATGTGACATTGTCAGCTGTGGGTTCCATTCCTCTGAAATAATTGAAATCCTGATGAGTAGAAGGCTTTGGTAAGTATCATGTCTTTTTATTGCTGTAGAAAGGTTTGAACTTCTTCAGCTAGAATTCATTACTGGAATTGCAATTGAGTGTTGCTCTTCCTACAAGGTTAGATGTAAAATTTGGTTTGGTTCTCTTCTGAAGTTGTTTTCTGAATTAGTTTTAGAAAGCTTTCAAGCATACTTTTGTCAGGTTCTCCATCTTTTTGAGACTGAAAAAATAAGGTTGTTTACTGCAGGTTTATTTAGATATTTGTTCTAGTGGCTTTAGCAGATGTTCTGCATTCTAGTAGTCACCAGTGGTGAGCTTAAAAGATATGTTCAGGGTGTAGGAGGCCCCAACTATTACTACCCTCTCTATGCCTTGAGCTTAGATGCTTGCTTTTACAGGGACAAGCTAAAGTGAAATGAAGCTTACGCTCACAAGCTGATTGTAGCTTGAACAAGGATACTAATGACCTTCTCTATTAGGTACATCTCTCTAGTGCTAGCCAACATCATGACTGATTCTTTCCGTTGCTTCCAGAAATGCAATAGCAACTCAGGTTGCAGATTTGTATATTGGATTGCCCAGATTTTGGGCTGATCATTATATACTATCTACAGGCATCGTGGAGAGCCGATCAAGTTGTTGGGTAATCATGGCAACTTGTCACACTACTATTGGGGACAAAGGTGATGATTGTTTGAGATTTTGTGAGCAACACTCCTAAGGTTATGATTGCATTCATTGTTGTTGCTGAAATTTCTCTCCAATTTCATTGAAATTTATTGCAAGTTGTTGACAAATTATTATTTTTTCTCGATTTCAAAGTTTTTAGTTCATGAAAAGCAGGGCTCCATCTGAAATATATGTCCTAGTAGCTTCCACAGGTTCTAATTATCCTCAATATTTTTCCTAGGTGAAGGTGAACATGAAATTTTTTTTGTCTTGCTTCATGTTTGTTTACTCTAGAGATTAATATTTCACACCTAGTGCCACATCCCACTTTTATCTTCCGTTGTTTTAAATTACAAAAGTTCCTAGCTAGGAATATATTGTTTAGTGCTAGTTTTGATATAAAAAGGTATGTAAATTTTTTTGAGTAAATCTTCCATTATCATCGGATCATGTATTCCAAGGCAAGATCAAAGGGTTCAAGCATGATTGAGGTGCCTCCTTTGAAACACTAAGGACTCACTCTTAGGACTCTCAAATTCACCTTTTTTTTTCACTTTTCTTATAACTTGTCTTAAATTTTCTCTTATTTTTTCATGTCAAATGAAATAATTTTGTTCCAAATTTTATTTAGGTATCTAAAATATCTATTTTTTTCATTTATGAAAATAAGAATAGTAAAATTTATTCAATGTGGGCCATGTTTTATCAATGGCCCAAAATTTTCAAAATTTTGTGTTGTGCAAAGTCTTGTAATGTTTTATTGAAAGAGTTTTTGAGTCAAAAGCAATGATCACTTTGTCAAAAGGAATCACTAATGGAATTCAGCCTTCGTGGGCATTCAAGTCATACTATGACATTGAAGAAATTATTTAAAGAGAATTTCTCAAGGTCAAAATTCGAAATGAATATTTTGCTTAAAGCAAAGAAGCTTGGGCAGTTTTTTGGGGGGAAAAGGTTAAGAAAGGGAGCATTCAACAAGGATGAGTGAGACGAGCACAATAGCATTGCATATCCTCACATAGGAATCAATACTAATCATCTTCAATAATTTGTTGACTATGATGACTTTGCACTTGTGTTGTTAAAGCTTATTTTTGTTCATATACAAAATATTATTGAGAATTATATGTGCTTCCAAAGGGATGTATCCACTTAAGATGGAATAAGGAATTCAACCCTGGCCCCTCCCAAAGGATAATGACCAACATCTATCTATTATGGAAGGTTGGTTGTTTGTTTGTCATGTTATGATCTCTCAAACCATGGCGCCTCTCACCCCACACTTGGTACTGTTGGAAAGCCGTCAATGACTAGGGGTGCACTGAGATGGTTTCATATGTCTAGACTTATGGTGCATGAGTTATTGAACATTGAACAATATGATAAAATTCAAGATAATCAAAACAAAAAAATTTAGGGAAATTGGGATGCACTCTTATACTGTTGGAAAGTTCTCAATTTGTAAGATTTTATGGAGATAACTTTACAATTTTAAGATGTAAGGCACAACAGATATTGAATTTTAAGTAATCAAAATTCGAGAGAATGTGGAATTGAACCACCATGTTCAAAAGTCCTTTGTCATGAGAAGATTAGAGGAGATGGCCCTAAAAGCAAATGCACACTGTTTCTACCAGACCCAAGTCAGAAGTTTCAAATCATGGAACTACATTATTGCAAAAACATAAGTGAATGAACCCTTTCCTCAATATCTGCTTTTTTCCCACCCTCCACTATCAAATGTGAAGGCAAAGACAAAAAATTTCCAGCTAATCCCTAACAGTGTATTTCCTGTTCTTTTTTTCCATTGCTTGGAGGGTGACTGAAAACAGAAACACAGACTCAAGCGCATCATCCTGATGTGCTGGGACCTGTGAGTCAGGAAAACATTACAGCCTAAGCAAAACAATAAGATCCTTCTTTGTAACACTGAAATGCTCCAATGTCCTTACAGTGTCTGACTACATGGCCTGAGCCTTATTAAAACTGATGTCAAAAAATCCACCTGAACCTATACAATCTGCACCTCCAACTACTCTTACAAATGTAGCTAATGCCATTGGGCCATCAAGTACAATAATGTACATGGAACATCTGCCTAAAGTTGCACAGGTTTATAAAGCATCTTCTACCCCCAATTGAGAGTTGTAAAATAGCAATCACTGATTTCACACCATGCCTAGTAAAGACGGATCTTTGTAGTGATGCTCTGTCGGCATATTGGACAGGTTGATAGATGTGCTCCACATTCCCGACAGGTCTGTAGAGCATCCATTGCACAGACAGTCATATCAGCAAAAAACACACCACATCAAGATGGGAGCAGGTTTCAGTGACTCAGAAGATCCAAGATTTTCATTAGTTTTCAATGTAAAGAGCACATGTTCTCAAGCTGGAATTGATTGTACCTGATGGCCACAATTGAAGGCCATGTCCTTCTTCTCTATTAGACAAACTGGGCAGGTCTGCAGAATTTTATGTCCACCATCAACTTTTAGTCCACAGCAGCAAAGGAACATTGCTTAAATCCACAACTAATTAAACAAGTAGCATGACAGTAAGAGAACCCAGTCATGTTCCATATCACCGAAGCTAGTAAAACTGGAACAAAAGTCCCCAATCCACCTCATTCCTTTTCCTCAGGTTCTGCAGCTCAGTTTGTCTAAACTGGCAAAGTGATCACCAATACAATCTGGATGTTATACATCTTTATAGCTAAGTCTTAAATTTCATCTCATTTGCCATGGAAGAACCCAATCATACTCAATGGTTTGCATATGCATCCCAGTAAATAATTTGAGAGTATAGAAGGGTGGAAGTGGAATCTCCTCATCCCACTTTGACTCAACACTATACTTCCTTCACTTATGATCTTTGAAATTCACTGATAGAAACATTTAACAGCTGTGCAGAGAATACATCTGCTAACCCTTGATTAACAATTTCTCTCAATTAAACAAAGACAAACCTGTTGGTACTCTGCTAAGGTTGTGAGCAACTCTCTGCTCTTCACTGTATCAGATCAGGTTTGGAGATGCTTTTATCATTGAACTGAGTGTGTACATGCTTGGGTTTGGCTGCCTTGTCCAGACTTTAAGACCACCTTTCTCTATAAGAGCATCACAGAAGGGAAGTTAAAACACACCTGTCCATCTGTGCCTGATCTTGGTGGTGAAGTCTCATCCCCAAATGCTGGAGCAGTACAGGGTGACTCTGGCTCAGACGGTGGATAACCATACAGGGGTGATGCTGCTCCATATGGTGCATAGCCATAGGGATCCCAACCACCATACTGTGGAGGTATGTTTGCCAGTGGATAACCAGATTGAGAATAGGACTGGGGTTTATTATAATCAGGCACATATGAACTTCCAACACTGAGGCCACGAGTGGATCCATGGCTTGATGGTCTGGAATGACCATAGGCACCTGCATCAGCTTGTAGCACTGCATTTGGTGGTGGAAGGGGCTTTATTCCTGGTGACTCTCCTCTCTGTTGTCTGTTCCACAACCACATCATCTAATCAGCCCACTAAATCCACAAACATGATCTCATAATCTCAGGTGAATTCAAGGCCAAAAATATCATGACAACTGATGGGCTATGCCTCTTTCGGAGTGTCTGGTACAACAATCAGAAACACAACAGAAGTTTGTTCAGTAATCACATTCACCATGTTAAACAGCTGACCAAGGACAAGAGCATGCCACGCAACGATAACTCTATGATACATGCACAGTGGTGGCAATCACTAAGAATATGGTTCATACCCCAGGATGCCAAGCTCTATTGTTGCCTTGTACTGCTGAGGAATCTCCATCAATGCTGACAATGCAAACAATGCCTCCTTTTGTTGTGAAGGTAACTTCTTCTCCATAATCTTAGAGAAGTTCACAAACTACAACCACAAGTTGACAAGAAGTAAGCTCTTTTGTATCCATAACTGGTCACACCTCTTACTTTCAGCTATAAAAGCACAACAAAACACAGTAGAAATAACAGTTTCCAGAGCTCATTAACAATCTATGTTAAGTTGAAGTTCAGATTGTGAATCACCTGGAAGTTGTCAAAGCTACGAGCTGGAATATTATCATCAAACTGTTGCATCATATCCCAAGGACCATCACCCACACCCACTAGCACAATTGATAGAGGATAAGCACTGCACACCCAACAAGATTTGTAGTTATCAGCAATCAACATCCAAAAAGAGTGATGAAGTACATTACCACCATTACACTGGTCACAACAGCTAACTAGAAAATGGCATTTAAAGCTAGCAAGTGTAGGAGAGGCCGGAGATTACCTGGCAGCTACAATTGCATCAATGGTCATCCTCTCCTGTGGACTAAGGTTCTCAGGTGCAGTGTCAATGCTCCTTGTGACCTGTGTAATCACAACATCATACACAAGATGATGAGAATTCAAGTGAGTTTATCCAATTGCTTATCAGCTGGACAAAGTATTTAGATATGATAATAGAAAGTCCACAAGCAGCATGGGTCAAATTGAGATGAGAACAATATAGTTAAGCAACCAAGGCCAACAACTACATCCATAACAAGGTGAGACAAGCTGCATAAAAACCTGCCCATCTGCAATTATGATGAGCACATGGTATTGGCCACCACTCTCCTCAACAATATCTACAGCTGCATTGATTATCGGGGCAAAGGATGTGGGCCCTGCCATGCACCATCAAAAAGAGGTAAAAAATCCAAAAACTGGAGAGTAGCACACCACTATCTCCTGTCTCTCAAAAAATTGAAACAACTAGTAAACAAAAAATTTACAGCATTCTAAGAATTGAACCCTAATAAACAGCTGAAGGATATGCAACTTACCAGCAAGCCTAAGTTTGGGAACAATTGTCCTGTAGCGAGAAAGAGCTTCTTCGAAGCCTGCACATGGTCTATGGTCTGCAAAGAAGCTGAAAACTTTTTGATCGTGGGTTGAGGCTGCACCACATTATCAGTTCAACAGCAGTTTGATCCTCTTGTCTTTATGAAACAAAACAAGTGCAAATTCTTGCAGGTTACAAAGCTTATGAGCTGCCTTCTGCCAAACTGCAGTATATATGACTACTAGCAACTATGTAACCATAACCAAAATACATCCACAACTGTCGGCTGCTTGCAATATACAGAGGCCATTCTTAAAAAGAAGTGCTTCAAACTCTCTGACTGTATGGACAAGGTCTCCAATTGCTGCAAGGAAGATGACGCACCATCTCCAAATCCAAAACAAGGGATCAGATTATCCTCATCAAAGGGTGAAAGAGTCTGGCCAATAATATTAAGTGCTTGCTCATATGGGTTGGTCTCATTGCCAATTGCATGCAAACTGCGCCTATTAAATGAAACCTTTCCTGCAAATACCCAGCTGCAAATTGTCACAAATCATCACCATTCCCAAATTGTTTTACAGGGGCTGACAGACACAGAGAATCCATAACCAGAATTTCAATACTATTCCCTATTGCATCAGTCCAAATGGATAAATTGGCCAAAACAGAGATATCTCAGAACCTTGACTAACCTGTCACTCACTCTAGAGAACAATGACCTGCTAATGACCACATGATGTTACAAGGAGATCTATGAGAAGGATGGAATAGAGCCAAAGCTGCCACCTGACAACCTGCAGGTAAGTGCCCTTTGGCTGTACTCCATCCCTCTCCTGGGCACATACTCCAACCACCCTCAGTGTTCTCTCAACAAGAAAGAGTATTACCAGAACTTTGACCTGCCAACTCCAATATAATATCAAACAAGGTAAAGAGAAAAAACAGTTTCAAACCTGTCCATTCATTGCTCTTGGTGAAATCAATCCCGACTATCAAGTTTGATGACTCCAAGCCTGCTTGCGAAAGTGCCTGCTGCACCTGCACAACAATTCCCAAACCAACCAGAAAAAAGCTATGAACACCACCACCATGAAACCCCACTTCCACATCCAGCAAAAAGACAAAAACCACTCAGCATGAGGTATCCAATCTGTTCTCCGAGATTAGGTTTGAGTTGGAGATGGAGTTCTCCGATTATTTGGGCTCAAACATCAGCCTGCGCTTCGATTCAAAATCAAAGCTCTCATAGCACAACGCAAGCAACCAAGAAAGATGTAGAAATGCATAGGTACCTGCTCAACACTCGTGAACTGATCAGTGATGTGAGAGTATTTTCGCGAGATTCGCTTTCCCAGTTTCCGTGCCGGAGGTGCACGTGAATAAACTGGAGCCTGGGTATAAGCAGAAGCATGTGGATAAACTGGAGCTTGGCTATAAGCCGCAGAAGAAGAAGAAGAAGAAGGAGAAGGCAAACATTGCTGCTGCGCACAATGCTCTTCTTCTACCACGTAATGGCTGGAAGTGGAGCGATGAGATAAATGGGTCCGACTCGTACTCGACTGGCTACCTCCCATGACTCAGTTCCAAGCGCTCAGACTGCGACAAAAAGTGTTGTTGCAGTCAGTTGCCAAAGAAAGGGAAATGAAACAAAAGAAAAGAAAAGAAAATCAAGCATTCAGCTCCCAGACTGCTGAAGGTTGTACTTCCTGAGGCATGCTTGCTTGCTGTGGGTCTAGCCGACATCCGCCGAGCAGGAGGCCGTAGAGGAGGAGCCACAAGAATTGACGGAGGACGGTCGAGTGACCTCCTCTTCCTCCTCCTGCAGCGCAGTTCTGAGAAGCTGTCAAGTGAAGAAGAAAAGCTGCAGAGACTGTGCAAGCACCTCTTGCGCCATCTTCTTGGAAGGTGGCCGCATAACTGTACTCCTGCAGATTTAATAGGTACCTACAATTTAAATTACAAAAACGAGAATTTCCAAAAACAATTCCAGTTTTTTTTTTTTGGTGGGATTTGTAAACCAATCTTGCAAATGTTCACTTTTGTAGTTTAAATTCGAAAGCATTTTAGCTTTAGAAAATGGAAAACAATCGCCAAACTTTTAAACCATAAAATTGCAACGAAAAAGAAAAACCCCCTTCTTCTCAGAAGCTAGTCCCATAACTGCACTTCCACAGTTTTAGTAAGTAAATAAATAAAGGAAACACACCCGGCAAGGGAACAAGAGAAGAAAATAGACACCTACAATTTAAACCATAAAAATGAAATTTTCAAAAAAATTCCAGTTTTGTTTTGGGGATTTGTGGACTAATTTAATAAACTTTTGCGTTTGTAGTTTAAATTCGAAAGCATTTGTTTTAAAAAATGGAAAAAAATCGCCAAACTTTGGAAATCACACAATTGCAACCAAAAATAAAAACCCTGCCTATAAGTGCAAGCGCATTTTATTTTTCTTTGGGGCGAATTTTTGCCACTTGACGACAAAAACAAATCCATTGGAAGTCATAATTTTTATGAAAAAATGTGCCAAAGTCTCCAGATTTTCAGGAATTGTTTTTTGAGATCGCCATATTTAGACAGACAGTAGGTTGGAGCAGGTCGCCAAAAAATATAGCAGGAACTCTTTTACTTTCCTCTCATTCCTGTAGCCAAATTAGACCTTTAGCCAAATTCGGCTAATTCCACTTGTGGATGATAGGCCAATGGTGGCTACATCACAAAATTGAAAAAAAAATGCATTATAGCAGGTTGAATGTAAGTTCACCAGTTTTGGACATGTCTTCTCTAGTTGTTAAGATCCTCTTGTGTCTCCCCTTTCCTTCTATGATATGCTTCTTGCAAGGGGAGGGGGTTTGGGAACTTGATGTTCCTCGCGTGATTCACCTTCTTGGGTGGTTCTTTTGTCTTCTTGGGTGTGGGTCCTTCCATTTTGTTCTTTAGATTTCCCTCTTTTTTTTGGGGTGCTTTGGTTTATTTATGATTGGCAGGGTTTAATCATCATCTTGTGTCTTATTCCGCCTTTGCACCTCCAGACTATTTTTAAAATTATGGAATGTGTCCATTGGCCAGCAGGCCATGGTGTGCCTTGTGAGTACCTACCAGGAATTTGCCTAGCAGGCTTCCTAGCAGGCTTCCTAGCAGGCTCCCAATAACATGGTTTCATGATTTGCAAAGTGGGCATGTGGATTTTAAACAATGGTTAGATTGTGTAGACACATGAAGACCTATCCCATTGTACCTTGTAGGTAATACGACTAAAAGCAAATGGAAATGTCAGAATCAAACAATGTAACGCTATGGATGATTTTTATCAAAATGAATGAAAAAATGATTAACAACTTCATTCATGTCAAAAACATTAAACATTTGAAATTCAAGCTGAAAATATTTAGCAAAAAGATTGTGTCTAAATATGCTGACTTCTGAAATTTATTTTCGACAACTTTGGCACATTTTTTCCCAAAAGAATCCTATTGCACTTGTTTTTTTTCTGTCATTGCACTCTGAAATTTTGTCTTAAAACAACAACAATAGTCAAACTGCATTTTAATAAATAAACAAGGGGTGTGTTACACTGTGCCTTGCCATTTATAGTAAAAAGTATGTTATGGCAAAAGAAGAATTATGGAAACTCAAATATTTCACAATGCATAAACATAACCTTCAAAAAAAATCTCTAAAAGAAACCAAAATCGTTCAAGATATTAAAACTCTGCAACTAATCTCAAGTTTCAACAGAAGCCAAAATATCATCTTTCAAAAATCGTTATATAAAAATAAACCTCATGCCTAGGGGCCCAAATCCCTTAAGCTACTGTGCTTAATGAATCTAAACACAACATTCTTGTCTTGGTAGGCAAGGCCAATAAACTATTCAACACACCATTGTCGAACCGTCAAGGTACTATGTCATTGAGGGCCCGCCAACTACAGAATGAAATTTCTTTCTTCATGTTCTTTAAGGCACTGATTAGGCTGGACTTCTTCACCTCAAAGAATGGGGTCTGGCCCAGCCGATTCGGCCACTGCACTTTTAACTTTAAGAATATGGGCCCCATTCTACCAGCGCAGGATTCCGTGTTGCATAATCGGTCCCACATGGCCCATTCTCAGTACAAAACAATGGGAGTAAAAGTGCCTTAACTGTTTTTTTCTGTAAAGCCTTTCTCTCTTTTCATAGGAAGGCATTCTCCTAATACAAAATCTGGAATTTGGAACTGCATGAGGCTTTTGCGATCTTGCTCACCTACTCAGTGGTAGTGATCCTTTTTGGGTGAATTTCTTTGCCTTTTTTTAACTGAAAAATATTATCTCGACCTACATAAAGAACTTTTCACCATAATTTCCAGAGAAAAATCCAAATTGCCATACTTTGAGAGTTGGTTATGGTAGGTAGCCAACAACAGACATGGGATCCCTTTTTCAAAATATTTTCATATTGGGTTTATAGCCAAATTTGGCTAAATTTTCTTCTAGATGGTTGTGATGGCAACTATGTGTACGTTTCAAAATTGAAACACTCCTACCAATCAAACTTTATGCCAAGTAGTGGAGGGCGCGGCCTGCCCTTGATAGTACCCTACTCGCCCGGTGCAAGATACTTTGGGGGTGAGCCCAAAGCTCAAGGGACATATGACATGACATTAACACATGCATCCCAATAATGCACTCATAATGACAATGTCAAATATTCAAAATGTACACATTGGGGGGAGTTATTTCCAATTTTTTTCAAATAGCATGCAAAAACATAGGGTGCAATTGCCAACTTATTGAATAATTTATAATTTACTTAAATATAAGTAAGCTGCTTAGAATTGGATTCTGAGAATATATTTCAAATATTCTCAATTTTAATAAAAATTATTATTTAATACCTTAGCAAAAAAATCATTTTATGACATGTGTTTCATAAATTATTTGAAAAAATGATTTCAGTGGGAGTACTTTACATCACAATGCACTTCTTCAAATAAGAGCAAAGCCTTGCAATTTGTATGATTTGAAGAATTTTGAAAATGGGCAACTTCAAAGGGAATCCAAAATGCTCTCAATGTTAAACCTTTCAACTCAACCCATAAATGAGTTTTTGGACTTAGCTTCCCTCCTACTACCCACTTGTGTTCCACATCACCTTCATTAGTGCACTCATGAGTGTGGGCTACATTACTGGTTGGAGGAGCCCACAATTATGGGTACCTTCATTTGATCCGAACCTCACCAAATCCATTTGGCAATGTGTGGTCAACATAGCATCTAAAACCTCTTAGAAAACCTAACACAACTTACAAAAATAAAATGGATAATATTTGAATGTTCATGATTCACATCCATTTAAAATTCCAAAACAAAGTCTAGATTTAATTTAGCATTTAGAGTTTTAAAATATTCGATCATTCACTAGTAGATAGTGTCATGGATGACATCGTCTAGTCAAGCCCTAATGTATGTCATTGAAAATGTATTACATTTTTATAATCCAATTTTATAATAAGACATTTCATTTAACTTAATTTATTGTGCATGGATAAAATCATCCATGAATGTCCATTTTAATCCATAAACATAATAAATTCATCAATGAATAGATCCATCATCATCCAATTTCATCCAACCTATAATAAATTTTTTTAAATTTATTTTTAAATGTTCTTTTAACAATGAGTTTTCTAAAAGCCTCTCTGAAATTTTCCTTGAGGTTTGTTCCCAAAAATGTACAACCCCTCAATACTTTTATTTTGTTCAACATTAGTTTTTGAACTAGTATAACACTTTTTTTGTTTACATATTTTCTATGTTATGAATTAAATTTTATTTTAATGTTTGATTACACATTTCCTCACTTTGTGTGAGATCATCTTTAAAAGTTGCTAAAATTAGGTTAACCATTGTGTTTTGTCTTAGCCCTTATGCAAACATTGACAATTCTCTAGTTGTGGTGGTTTTTGTGACCATGAAATAAGTTATTAGGTTGAAATTATATGGAATTATATAACTTGGTTGGGATTATACCTTGGATTGGAGCATGTTTGCCTATGTTGTGGCCCTAACCTTATGGTCAAAATGAAATCTAGAGCGAGACAAAGCAAAATGAGTTGATAGTAAAATTGTGGCATAACATTAAACAAAGAATTGAAACACACTTTCAAAGTGACTGAGAGGTGAGTGAAGGAATGTGAAATCATTCCCGCAGCAGCCTTCAAGTTACATTCCCGTTCTGATAATCAGGAGTCATGGAAAGTCAACTTCTTAAAGTGAAGTTTGAGGTCAAAATGTGTTTGAATTGAGTCATATTGGTATCATTTGAAAAGTTTTATTGAGAACTACAAAATATGGGGCTTGTATTGTGGGGAAAAAAATGTTTCTTGATAATTATGAGGGTTTGAAAGGTTGAGACAAAAATGACTTTGTACAATGTGATTTGGAAGCACAAATCATGTCAAATTAATGATATTCACACAAATTCTGTTATGAAGGCTATAATATAATGTGTTGTGTATTAAAATTAGATGTGTTTGTTAGGAATTGTGATCCCCATAAATCATCAACACCAAAGTTTCCCAATTTTGAGAAAAGGATGTTAGGATTTCAAGACATTGCCCCTTAAATGTAATCCCAATAGGGACCTCTAGATTATATTATAAGAAAAATATTGTTTCTCATAAGAGTTCAAGTTTTGTTGAATCTATGTGAATCCATTTCCCCATAATGCAAATCTTGGCTCAAAAATGCATTAGTGGTATAGGTTTGTCATTGAGTTGACTAAGAAATGTTGCATGTGATGTGTGTTGCTTCATGAGTCATTCCAAGGCTCTTCCATGTTTTTTTCACAATGAAAAGGAACTAGTCTATCTCAAGTTATGTCTCCAAGATTTTCATTGTCATTAGGATTCAAAAGTTTACAACACACTTTAGGTTTGTTAATTGATATTGGTGGTAATTTTTTAAAAACACTTTTTCACAAACTTAGCAAAGATGACTTGGACAAGAATGTGAGAACATGCCCCAAGTTTGCAAAGAATTACAAACTCATCAAACCAATTCTCACATTCTTGTGCAAATCACAATGTTAATTGGTATTGGTGGTAATTCCTGCAAATAAACATTCTTTTACAAACTCATTATGACTTGGACAAGAATGTGCAAACTTCAAAATGGCTTAGACAAGTTTGACATGTTTTCTATGCACTTTATGTGGGTCAATGGAACTACAAAAACAAACATGTAGAAGGTGGTTAGTTGGTTAGTAGATTCTTGTATATTTACATGGACTCAACCATGGCATGAACTCTCATGGGATGCATTATTTTCATAATTATTTGGCATGTCTGCATGAGGACTACATCCCATGGTATTTTATTCCATTTTTCAATTTAGTTTCTCTTGAAATGGGGTCTTAGAACTTTAAGAACCCAAAACTCCCAAGAAACACATCTATTGTGAACACACAAGCCCGCTACCTATCTTTTATCTATTTTGGACATGCAACTTCATAATTTTTGAGCCATTTTGCACAATTTCCAAACATTGAGTCAAGTTCTTCAGCATGTCATCATTTGCTTTTCCAAAATGCATTTTAATTGCTTAGGAATCATTTTTGCAATTTTTTAAGAGCCCTTCCAAAAACATTTTGGCTTTTGCAATGTGAGCCCACTATCTTCAACCTTCCATCACTCGATTCAAAATGTTTAAGCCCTTCACATTTCATTCTTAAAATTTCTAACTTTTTGAGAGTCCTAACTTTCAAACACTCCCAACCTTTCAAGTTACATTTCCTTTCATTTCCCTCATGCCTTGGAATTGATTTGTCAACCATTTTCCTTTGTTTTGTCCTTGCTTTGCTACCAAGCTCAAGGCTCAAGTCGCAATAGTTCATCATTAATACTACTTGACAAGTTTAAGGGTGCATCATTTTATTATCACATTTTCATGCATTTTGCAAAATAATTTAATGTCATTGCATGAATGGATAGGATCAAGAGATAAAATAAAATTCCAATATGATGTTCATCAGCTCATTGAAAAACTAATTGTTATTTGTTTATCATTTTACAAATAAGGAAATATAATATAAAAATTAATATTTATCGTCTTTGGTGAAACTTGGGGGGGGGGGGGAGTGAAACAATTTTTAATATTAAAACAAAACCAAAAATTGCCTTTTATTTCCAAGTTTTTATCCTTGT